>Ga0255098_1000001_pt1 | contig 287842 bp, 331 predicted proteins | sample Colum_Atlam_RepC_2_FD_188440 | JGI IMG/M metagenome (GOLD analysis project Ga0255098, IMG submission 188440) | Freshwater microbial communities from Columbia River, Oregon, United States - Colum_Atlam_RepC_8d | ecosystem: Environmental > Aquatic > Freshwater > River | place: USA: Oregon... | reverse complement strand
GCAACAGAATTACTAGATTTAGCAACAGAATTACTAGATTTAGCAACAGAATTACTAGATTTAGCAACAGAATTACTAGATTTAGCAACAGAATTACTAGATTTAGCAACAGAATTACTAGATTTAGTAATTCTAGGCAATAAATCACCAAATGTTATTGCATCATTATCATCACATTCTTTTGCTTTACTAAAATATCTATAATATCTCCCAATCGAACCCCTGCTAAACCATTCATTTGTTAGCGTTTCAGCCATGAATTCTTCATAATAAAACACAAAACAGTCTTCATAATAATCATATGAATTAAATGTAGCGTAGTGGATACTATTTATTTCTATTAAAACTATAAATTTATAATCGGTTATTAATAAACTGATTATATTTTCATTTGGATTTACGCTAAACTTGCATGAATTTGCTAATATAAGTAATCTATCACCTAACTCAAATCTATATAATCCATCAAATTCATGATTCGCTAACATATCAAATATATCATACCGATATTCATCAAGGAAATTTCTATCTTTGAGTTCTAGCAATTTCTCAAATAGCGACATTATTTCTATTTAGACAAATGGAAATCAAAATAAAAAATAATCACTGGATTAAATCAATAAGCGAGTTTGCCGATTTAACTGGAGTAGTTGCGAATAACCATTCTATGTTTTTTTCCTCACTATTACTGATCTCTATACCAGAATAAATCACAGATAATTCAAAATTTACAGGATTGTCGTGATATTTATCCATGATATCTTCTTTTTCTTCAGGAGTAATTATTCTAAAGTGAGGCATTGCTATATCACTAAATATAACAAGAGATAATTTACGCAATTTATATATAACACGTATAGTAACATAATTTAATCTCAACACTACACAAATGATAAAATTTTCAGTCAATGAACTATAAAATTTACAATTATATTCTTTTGAATATTCATTTACATATTTACCCAAATATAACTTTAGTAAACTGAGTAAATCCATTGCAAATTGCATATTATAGATACTTCTGGTGTGCAAAAATTCAATTAGTTGACCATCTAATTCCATTTGCAAAGAATAATTCTTTGACGTGATAAAAAATCAAATATAATTCCTAATTAGTAATACAATTACTAATTAGGTAATACCTTTGCCGATTTAACATTAGTCGCAGGCCACCAATCACTGAGTTGCGAATATTGCTCGACAAAACCAACACCAAAATCACATAATTTTTTGTATAACATCAACATTGAATTATCATTAATTTCATTTAGAAGTTCGTAAATTTCGTCAAGAGCGCATTCATTCAATCGCATAATTATATCAGGCCTAATCATTTGATCATCAAACTTTCTGACTGCATATGTAGTTTGATATTTACCATTTGTATGTTGATTATCCACATAGTCGTAAGTGATGAAAATATGAAATTTATCAAAAACAAACATGAATTGTTGAGTGTCAATATTAACAACTAAATAATTGGATGATTCGGGAACATTTTGCACGCCAATAAATTCAGCTAATCCTTTGCGTGATTCTTGAGCAAATGCATCTCTAGCTAATATATTTCTAATAGAATTTACTCTATGAATTACACCATCTAGTATAACTAGATATTCTCTGTTTAATAAATGTTGAGGTGCAACAAGTCCCATTTTTGTGTATTGATCAATATGCCAATTATAGGGTTCCATTGCTATTAATGACAATAATAATTCAAATATATTTGATTTCATCACTAATACAAATACATATGGACTCAGAACTAGAACAGCAATTAATAGATTTCCTACTTAATAATAGGGACTATAATAAGAAATTTATAGCTGATTTATTTAATATATTAAAATGTCACCCAGGAGTATTTGTAAAACCCCATAGTAATGCATATTTGTATTATTTGGTCACTACTAATTTTATAATTCGTGCAACCGCTAGTGATAATTGTTGGAAAACTGACATAATATATAAATTGCGTAAATTTTCATATGATATTGATTATTATGTATGTAAACCTATATTTTCATATTTGTGTGGAGAGGAATTTGAGGCTTTGCGCTATTATTATCAGCAAGATGACTTTTATAAATTTAATTTACATATGAGTTGTGATATTAAACCATTAAATTATGTCAATAATATAGAGTGGTTATTTACTACTAATCAGGTTAAATCAGCAAGAAATATAAATCAATTAGAAGGATAAAAAATATTTATTTTTTAATCTCATAAGTTCAAATAAAAAATATAATTAATTGACTGATTTGGTCTTGCTGAAACGTGAATGGCCGGTGTAGTAGTAATCACGCACGAAATACTCCCAGTCACCAGTTGAATTAGTCACTTCACCAGTACTTGTATCGATCGATTGATAGCAGTGCATATTAATGTATAAAATAACGAACTTAGTCACTTCCTTGTCTATTTTACTAAACAATAAAGGCATAGTATCGTTACCTAAATCGATAAAATTCACAGCTACTAATTCAGTTGTGAACTTATCCAAATTTGCGAATGCTAATCTGCTGCAATCATAATTAATGCACACGTTATATTTGTCTTCGATGCACCGATTAACGAATAATTTATACTCGCCATCAATTCTTAGCGATCTGATCCCACCTCCAAATGTTTCAGTGTAAGAATTTATATGCGTCAAATCAGTGCGATCTCCCAAAAAGTCGCAATTATAGCTGAATGGTGCTATTTGAAACACAGAGCAAAACTGGCTAAATATGTCGTAGTCGCTAACTGGTTCAAATAGTGACAATATGAAGAACTTCCTTACCTTTGCGATAACGATGTTTGTGCCGACTTGAGATACTTCTACAGTACCAGATTCAGCCTTGTGTAATTGAAATCCCTCGTACTCGATCTTTCCAGGTTCTAAATCGTATGAAATTTTATATAATAACGATTGTCTGAATAATTCCCTTTCCATAACTTGTACTTAATAGAGTAAAAAATCAAATTAATTACGGCTAGATTTAGCCGTATAATAGTTAAATTTTAACTATTGCGACTAGATTTAGCCGTTCTAGGTAATAACATACCAATAGTAAACGAATCAGTTATTCTTCTCTGATATCCATATAAGTCGCGATACGTTGCAATATAAGAAGCTTTAAAATATTTCTCAGTTAATCCTATATCTAGTGCTTCATCATGACTAAACACATAACATGTTTGCTTGAAATTATTGGGATTTATTTTCGAATCTATTGTAATATACGGGTAAGTATTTATTTCTATTACAACTGTAAATTCATAATTAGTTGCCAATAAAGTAATTATGTCTCTTTCTGGTTCGCTGTCACTACCTGTTCCGCTATTCCACATCTCTGCAAATATAAGTAATCTATTATCTAATTCAAACTTATATAATCCATAAAATTCATGATGTGCTAGCATATTATATAAATCATGCAAATCATCAGTCATTAAATCAACATGCTTAAACTCTATCAACTTCTCAAATAGTGACATATTTATTTTTTGAAATTATATATTCAATTAAACTATGTTAGCGTTTAGGAATTATGGAGTTGATAGAGTCAAGGCAATACTTGATGGTTTGAATAGTCAACATGAAGAACCAATTCTTACATATGATGTGCATACCTGGAACAATGATCAAAAGTATCAATTTATTGTATATTATAATGGCAAAAAATCTCTAGATATAAGACATGATTGTGCTACATTTATTGGCAAAATAACAGAAGATGAATTTATGCAACTTTTACATATATTCAATTTAAAACCATTCACTTATAATGTACGGTATAAGTATGATTTTACAAAATGCAATATGTGTAGACCATATAATCATTATGGTAAAAAAGGTTTATTATTTTACAATGGTAAATCATACCTTAATGAAAGTAGATCGGATACTGATTCATGTATGTATATCTATTATGAAAAGGTAAATACTATACACAACATTTTGGTCAACTATTCCAAACGATTATTATGCATTGATTTTTATGGATATAGAATTGAAGAATTTCCATATTTCGAATTGAAATTAATGGAGTTGTTCAAGATGAAAAATCTAGACAAAGTAATTTATGTTAATTATGGACAACTCGATGATGAATACATAGTCACTGATCGCGAATTGCCAAGTGAAGGTCAAGTCATATCTGGTCATTATACTGAATACATAATTAATTATTTTGGTATTGATCGAACCAATATCAGCGTTAAATCTGCACGCAATTAATTTGATTTTTTGTATTTGTCTAAATGACTTTTAATATTTATTGCTATATTTCTAATAATGGTGAATTGTCAGTTCGCAACAAGAAACCCAAGAAGTTAAATCACATGCATTTCAATGTTAATATTCTGAAGAACAGAATATTAGTCAGAATATTATTTACTAATGAATCAGGTTACTTAATATGCTATAAAACCACTTCTAGTGGATTATCAAATCTACTATTGCATGGAGATAATTCTAGGAAAACAACAATTGGCATTGATGATGAAGATATGAACAATTTCATATTTGAATTAAAGGAATTAATTTGGCGTTCATTAAACGATGAAATACTAGATGATATAATTGCTGATTATTTTCATGAAGCTATGTCACGTATGAAGCGATTATCGCGATTAGTCACTAAAATAGAGGAGATTTCTATTGATGAAGCAAAGAATTTAAGCTTTAAACCCAAAAGTAAATCAGCTAATTAATTTGATTTTTTACCAATCAGAAATGTATATTTACATTAAAGATGGTGTCCTAACTAATAGTGGTGATAAACCTAGAGTAGATTATATTCTGCATAATATCTTTGGCGTACCAAGATTAAGAATTCGCTATGGTCGTACAAGATATGAACTAATCGGATCTAATTATCAAAGAATAACTCTTAATCTAACTCCAGAAGGAACTTTATTTAGAATTAATACTAGAAACCGCGAAATGAAAAGCTATGGTAAAGAGTTGCGAAAATCACTTGAACTGTTTAGGGTTAATGAGATGAGTAATGAATTAATGACAGAGATATTCAATCAAGCAATGGAACGAATGAAAAAAATATCAGCATATGTAACCGAAGTACATGATCAATCAATTCATCCTATGAATTATATAAATTTTGGTCCTCAATGCAAGTCAGCTAATTAATTTGATTTTTTACCAACAAGAAATGTATATCTACATTAAAGATGGTGTTTTGGTCAAAAATACACAATATATAGAATTGAACAATATATGCTATGTCGATCATCAGGATAATAATAATAAGAATTTATTTATTAGCTGTTGTGGTATATCGTATATGTTATATAAACATGATCTTCAGAGAATATCATTTGCACCAGAAGAAGGTTCATTATCTTCATTTAATATTAATACTACAAATCCTGAAATGTTGAGTTATGGCATGGAATTACAAGAATCAATGAAGCAATTCATAGATGATAAAATAAGTATTGAGTTAATGACTGAAATATTCAATCAAACAATGGAACGAATGAAAAAACTATTGGTACTCATAACTGAAATACGTGAACAATCAGTCCGGGCTGTGAATAACATAAATCTTAATCATCAATGCAAATCAACTAATTGATATTTTTTTAGCTGATTTACATTGCGTAGTTGTAAATAACCAATTAAGATCGAGATCAGTTCTACCATTTTGTGCAGTACTTCTAATTGTATCTACAAACATAACGACTCCACCTGAGTTAAAATATTGATGCAATTTGTCTATTATATCACTATTGTCTTCATAATACGTAAATTGACGATTAGCAGCTAATCTTTTGCCAGAATATATTATATCACTATTGTCTTCATAATATGTAAATTGACGATTAACAGCTAATCTTTTGCCAGAATATATTATACCGAGTCCATAAATATTAGTATTAGCGATGTGTGTTTTGTATACATCAATACCAATAATTATATTATCTACAATTACAGCATAATATATTTCATTATGTGTTTTTATATATGGTGATGGTATACTATCCTCTATCAAGTCAAATAAGCAATCAATAAATTTATATGTTAGCTTTTCATCTATATTATTTACGTAATCGATTATTGCATCTTTGAGTTCCATATTTCAATTAAACGAATCGAAAAAATCAAATTATTGTGATTTATTGATGATATTTTAGACTAGATTTAGTTAGAATGACTGGATTTAGTCATTCTAGGCATTAATGATGCAAAAATTACTTTGTCTTTACATACTTCCATGTATTTATTACATAAATTTATAAGATCAGTTGAAAAGCAATTGTGATTATTCATTATTCTCCCCATTTCTGCAATTACTTTTTCTGTAATATTGTTTGCATAATAAGTTTTCTCTTCAATAGCTGTGTAAATATTATCCTCATATAATAATCTTATTATAAATAATAAGCTATAATTTGTAATAAATCCAAAAGCCGCAACATATTTACTATTTTCGCCATATGCTCGGTATACAAAATTTACCAGCAATTGAGATTCCTCTAATTCAAATTTATAATTTTGCTCTCGTTTAATTATGTAATCGCAAACCCTATTAATGAATTCTGGATCATCAATATTCAGATGCTTAACTTCCATTAATTCATCTATGAGTTCCATATTTCAATTAAACAAATCGAAAAAATCAAATTATTATACTTCAATGATACTAATTTTTGACTAGACTTAATTAGAACAACTGGATTTAGTCAACGAATGACTGGATTTAGTCATTCTAGGCATTAATGATGCAAAAATCACTTCATCATTACATATATCCATGTATTTATTACACAAACGTACAAGATCGTATGAGTAGCAATTGTGATTATTCATCATCCTCTCCATTTCCGTAATTACTTTTTCTGCATCCGTATTCACATAATAAGTTTTCACATCAACAAAATTTAAAACACAGGGTTCATATAAGATACTTATTATAAATAATAAATTATAATTTGTAACAAATCCAAACGTAGAAATATCATGTCTATAATTTATATTAGTTTCATGATACACAAAATTCATAAGCAATTGCGATCCTTCTAATTCAAATCTATAATTTTGCTTTCGTCTAAACATATAATCGCGAACCCTATTAGTGAAATCTATATCATTAATATTCAAGTGCTTAACTTCCATTAATTCGTCTATGAGTTCCATGTTTTTCACAAATAATATTTCAATTAAATTTATCTGTTTTGCCAAAAAATAACACTAATTTCTAGCTGATTTGGTTGGCTTTTGATCAAGCAACCAATCAATACTTCCATTTTTTACTCGTTTAGAACTGTACTTGCTAGGTGCAAATTTTTCATTATCAACATCTTCTTGTAATCTAAAAAGCAAATAATATTCATGTTCCGAACCATCAAAGTATAAAAATTTATTCTTGATAGATACACTCAATAAATTATAACAACTACTTTTATAGTAGTGTAAACATACACCAACTGATTTTATATCAATATTCGCCGAATAATTCATGCTGAGATTCTTCTCTGCACCATCAATATCAGCATTAATTATCATATTTCTTAGTTCATCACAATACTCAATAAAATTATCTGAATCCATATCTCTTAATGAGTTTATGAATGCAAAGATCTCTTCCATTTTTATACAAAAAATAAATCAATTAATTGTTGAACAGCTAGACTTAACTTTGCTAGGCAAGAATGCACCAAATGTTATTTCATCATAACTAGAATTAGCCAATAGTTCATCTATTTTATTTTTATAACCATAACAATCATAATTATTTGTATAACGTATCAATTTGTCCATTGTTTTCCCATCATAATCGATCGTTCTCATAATCACTCTATATGAATCTAGATTATAACCAATACGTAAAACAGTAACTATTTTATAATTTGAAATAATAAAAATAGTTTTACGAATCACATCTAGTGACATACAATATATAAATAAATTATTATCTTCATATTTATACGGTTTGTCATATTCATGTTCGATGTCCATTATATATCTACATACATTAAAGTTATTTAGTGGTACATCTTTATTGTCGATCAAGAAATTCAGTAGCGACATATTTTATTTTTTACATAAAAAATCAAATTAATTCCTTGCTGATTTAGTGTTTGTTATTTCTAATAACTGTCTAATTCCTAATTCTAGATTTGTATTGCGTGCAATATCTATTTTGGTTCCAGTATATGATAATCCGGAGTCAAATGAAGAAAGATCATTTCTAAACTTTTCATGCATATATGATAAGTGATCTGGCATAATATATAGAGAATAGCAACCATTATCAATAACTATTATTTTTCTGTTTTTATATATAATTGTTAATGTATAAGAGCAGAAATGTTTTCGTATAGATACAACAAAGTTAGTAGTTATCGCACTATAATCTTCCTTCTGACATACATTTCTGAATCTCACATAATCTCTACCTAAGTGACATTTTAATATAATAACTAATTCAATCATAAGTGAGTGTAAATTAGTGATTTTGTCGCAAAATAAGCACCCGTATAGTTGATCTTCTAGATGCATTTTTCATGTAAAAAATAAATCAATTAATTGTTGAACAGCTAGACTTAATTTTGCTAGGCAAGAATGCTCCAAATGTCAATTCATCATTGTTTGATTCTACACCTAATAATACAGCGATATCGCTGATTTCGTAATATCTAAGATAATTAATGTTGCGTATATATACCAATACATTATTTATCGCTTTTGTATCATAATTAAATGTTCTATGATTTATCTCATATGAATTTAATACGTCATTAATACATATAACAATAGCTAATTTATAGTTAGTGATAATACAAATAGTTGTATATGTATCAAAATCTTCTGCGTAAAGTATATATCTTGATTCACAATGTATGTGCAAATTATCATCTTTGTATTCATATGGTTCACCGTATGAATGCATTCTATTCTGTATAATTTTGCATGTATATTTATCTGTTAATGATCTATTTTTAATTCGCAACAAGATATTTAGCAATGACATATTTTATTTTTTACATCCAAATATTCAATTTATATTTCAATTCGAGATATAAAAAATACTCTATTTGCGTGCAGATTTGGTCATCTTTGGCAGCATCATTCCTAATGTAATTTCTCCACCATAATATTTTATATGAGAATTCATATGTATATTTTTAGCGATATCAGCTGTTAATTTACCAAACTTTTTATTGTAATATCGAATAATACGAGTATTATCATTTTCTTTATCAGTGCCATCATCCACACACATAGATACAATAAATTCATAATTAGTGATTATAATATGTAAACAATTATATACTTCTCCATATCTGCAATTTTTACAATTACAAATCATATAATCTTCATCATCAATGTAGGATCCACATTCATAATCTTCCTCGTGTTTATGCACATAAATAAATAATTGCTCTTGATCATAACAGCTACTTCCCATAGGTATTTCAGGCATAAGTTCAATGATTTTAGCATAAATACTTTCATGATTAAGGTTTTCATCTTTAATCTTCAGTAAAATATCATAAATACTCATATTGATTTGATCGGCATTATATATTCAATTTATATTTTAATTCAAGATATAAAAAATTAATTAATTACGGGCTGATTTAGTCATCTTAGGTAGCATCATTGCAAAAGTCAAATCACCTTCATAACGACCAGCATGTGTAGTAAATAATAATTTAGCACGATCATCATCAGAAATTATTGTTCCAGGTTCATAATATGGTGGTATTTCACCTAACGACTTATTATAATAACAAATATTGCAACTATTATTAGCTGATTTTTTGCGATAATTGCTGATATACATAAATACAATAAATTCATAATTAGTGATTGTAATGTGTACAGAATGATAGCTAGTATGCTCTTGAGTAGGATCATATGCACAAAATCCATCATCGTCATTATCTGTCTGATCATTGTCATTATCAGACGGATAATTGTCATCATCGTAATCATCATTAAGAACAACATCAAATTCATCATATTTGTGCACTAAAATGAATAACTTATCTTGTTTATAATTGCTTGTTCCCATAGGTATTTCAGGCATAAGACTAATGATTTTACCCTGAATATTCATAATATTTAAATTTTCATCTTTAATAGACAGCAATTTATGATATAATTCAGCCATGATTTTGATACATATGATATTCAATTTTTTTAGCCAAAAAAATGAATATTTAAATTAAAAATAATAATGGATACGGAAATAATTCATCATGTCCCTGGCTTATATACCCTAACTAGGCATTCATTTCCATTTGAAGTTAACTTTTTGGTAGACATGAATAATGAGCAAATTAATGAATTCAAGAATATTTGTAAACATATTTGCTATTATAAGGTTGAACTTTGTAACGATGAATCATCGTTTCAAAATAACAACTTGTCATTTTGTGATGATATTTTCAATTTAAGAGATGCTATGTTTGTATTTAAGTATGAAAGGCTAGTAAGACATGAAAGTAACATACCACCAGTAGTATTCGATAATTGCAAAATATGTGACTCAACAATTATTGAATTAGGTAGATTTTCATATGATATTAATACTAATTCAATCGTACCAAATCTTAATTGTTACCCAGTTGAAATAATATATGGTAAGTTCATTTATCGTCATGTGAAATATACTAATATAGAATCACTAATTAATGGAATTAAATTAAGAAGTAGCTTTAAAGACAAAGAATTAATATATAAGGATTCATTTTGCTATGGACGTATTATAGAATTTAAACTTTGTACGTATGATATTAGTACTAACATCAATATTGGTGGTAGTAGTTATCAATACATCAAGGCAGAATTTTATTATGATGATAAATCATTTGATAATATATTGAAATATATTGCTAATGAAGATAGATGTTTAGATAATATATTTATCTATACGGAACATAATGAATCTATATTAAAGGGATATTTTGATAAAGGCAACTGTTTTATTGTTATAGAAAACAAATATAAGATTAACATCAAAGATGATAAGAGGCATGACTTACTACAGAAATATGTTAATGGTGAAGATATTAGTACATTACCTGGAATGCAATTGATTGGCAATAATAAATCTGCAGCTAAAAAATCTAATTAGAGTTATTTTTTATTGCTGATTTAGTATTGCTTCTAGGCCATATATTCTTTAATATATTAATTGTAGCATTGAATTCATTCTCATAATCGCAAAACTTGTAGTACAACATCATTATTGAATCGCGACTAATATCTCCAACAAATGCATCTAATTGCTCAGCTGCTATTTCAGGCAAATCGAATGAAAATTGAGAATATGGTTCAATTGATAGACGAATACTTGTTGATCTTTTGTAGAAATGAAATACAGTAAATTTATGAAATACAAATACTATTTCTCCATCTTTATTGACTATTAACGCATTCCCTTTCATTAAGTGATAATTATCCATATTTAATACTTTTGTTAACATTTTTATATTAGGTAATTCTATAAAATTATAATCATTACAAGGATCAATATCGCATTCCATATATTCTCCATTTAACACTACGATCGATTCACAATTCATTTTGTTGATGTTGAATATTCAATTATTCTCATTAGTACGTTCATTATCATGACTCGTGTTGACGTTAATCAATATAGGTCATATCCAATATAAAACTATGTCTATACCTTACAATAAGAGGTATATCGCCATTATATTGGGTCACACCGTACACTCTAACTCTATCAAATGGAATATTAGATTCAACCTTGAATTTACCTTTTATGATTAAATGATCGATACCAAATGCTGAACTCATGCGTATTGGTAATTTAACACTCACACCATTACTGAATTGAAATACAACATAAAGTAATCTATGATGAGTGTCTTCTATTGTTAAATCGAATGTTCTAATGCGTAATTTGTATATACTAGGAACATTTGGATGAATAATATGATAATTAATCACATCACTAATATCACATGGCTTATATTCGTCATTTACAAATGATCCCCTTATATTATATTTCATTTAGAATTATATTTATCACTCAAAATTAATTATAAAAATATGCAGATTATCGCTTCAATGCAGAAACCATATATCGCATTAATGAGTGATATTTTGGTCAGATATTACAGACTAATTGGTATGGATGTTGTGTTTAGTGGTGATACTGAAAATATTCATGAAGATATATTAGGTATTAAGTTTAATAATTATATAGATATTGTATCAACACAGTCGATACAATCGACATCAATTCAATCACTCAATATTCGATTTTCAATTGAAGATTTGCGAAAATTATCACAGCGATTAAGTATTAATTCTGACTATTGGCGATACTACTTTGCTAGAATTCATAACCCACAATTATCACTTGACAAGTTTCAATCAGTAATTAATAACGAATTAAACAACAATATTGGCAATTTCATCACTAGAAGTTTATCATTGATGCATAAATATGGAAGTATAATAGTTAGTGTCAGCAGAATCATTATGTGTGGTGATCAACTATTGCTGGATTTAGATGAATGCGCATCTCGCTATAATGAATTAATGACAAATAGTAAATTCAGCGATGTATTAGACATTTGTGTTAAAATCAGTACAGCAGGTAATAAGTACTTGAATTATAACCCAACCAGTCATGGTAAAATAGCAATGATTTTATATGCATTACTCAACTTCCTAGAACCATTCATACCGATTAGTATTGATGAAATCAGGTCATGCATTAGAATTAATGATTTGACTTTTGAAGTGTTGCAAGTGATTCAGCCATTTAAAAAAGTAATTAATACCTTGCCGATTTGACTGATTTACGACTAAATAGCCAATAAATTGCTGCTTCTACATTAGTTATCGATTTATTATCTGATCTAGTTTCGTATTTGCGCTCATAATCTTGAGATCCACAATAATATGTTTCTTGTCTAATTTCACCTATTACTTGTTCTATATCTGTTTGATACTCATCTGATTGTTCCCATCTAAGAATCATCACTCTATTAAGATTTTTTATGCGAAGTTTATAATGATATATATCCTCAGAACCATATTTGCTTTTTATATGTATAGACAAACCATAATAATTTATTGCGCAATCATATCTTATAAAATAAACTATATCAAGATCACTATGTGTGAATATTTTATTGATCAATTCGCTTTTTGTTCGATTATTCCCATTGTACCACTCTAATATTTTATTTTTAATTCTTTCAGTTTTGTCATATATTAAATTGGAATTATAAACTAATTGATCTTTAGTTGGCATAAAGAATAAGTATAATTGATGTGATTTCATTAAACGCATAATTCCTATTATGCTTTTTGCCTCCAATTCAGAATGTATATAATCAAAATCACTTTCATTAAATAACTTCATTATGCGACTTTCATATTTAGTCAAATATGGTCCTAATAATGACTTGTATATAGGTTCATATACTATAAACAACACATCATTAACCAATAGCATTATTATCCTATGAAACCATCCATTTATGATTTCAAACCTATAATTATCCATATCTTCAATTAAACCTGTATTATGAAACATCAGTATTGGTGTTATCATATCCATAACATTATCACTGTAATAATTTCTGATGATGTTTTCGATTCTCATTTCAAATTGATTTTCTAATCAATTTATATTGATTTTCTAATCAATTTAGAATAATCAAAAAATCATTTAATTGGAATTATTCGATGTTTATGTTACTCGATAAGGCTAATTATTACATTATCAAGATAAGTTCTTAGTAGAATGTTGCACCCAATTAGACACATAACTATGGCTGGATTTCTAGTATTCATAGCATAAATATATACAGAGCCAATAGTCATTATATTAAAATTAAATAATATTGATAACAAGTATAAACTTCTCATTTATAGTTTTTTAGTACTAAAACTATAATTTGAATTGGATGTTCGATTTATAAATCGAACATATGGAACGTATTAGCGTGTTAAGTCTAAATTATGATTTAGACATTCTTATGTATGGCATAGAATTAGACTTTTCTAGAGAAGTAGAGAATGCCAAAGAATTATACAACGATGTGAGTGAATTGCTGATTAAATATGAACATTCGCGTATAATATCTGGCACATCTCAAGTCGAGTATCGCCTTCATATTGGCACCAAATGTTTAAGTATTAGATTAGATGTTATTGCTTTACGTAGAACTAGAAAACATGAAATAAATTATCAATTGAATATATACGAAAATAATAAGTTCAGAGAAGGCTTTGCTGTTGAAGATCTTGAAATAGATAAAGTCTCGCTTATGCGACTATTGAATGATTTTGTGAAAGATAATAGAATGATAACTAAATCAGCACGTAAATAAAAAAGTAATTATTTTTTAATTGTTTTAATTAACTACAATACTGATATTAGGATTGCAAAACGTGTCTATCTTTTTAATCAGTGGTAGTATGTGTGCGTCATCACCTGATAATGCTGATATCGCTAATGAATCATCTATGAAGCTACTCACATCATATTCCTGATTGTTTTTAGTTATATATGATTTGCCTTCATATCCATATCCTTCACGAACATTGCGATTAATGAATTTAATCCCATAATTCTTAGATATGATTTCTATCTTTATACCATACATGTAAATATTAATTATCCATTCTTTGTCTAATAGATCTTCGTCACTGAATTTAACTTCTCTGCTATTAACTTCTTCCATAAATTTTAGTTAATTATTTTATTTATTTAATTGAAAAACATAATTAGTTTCTGGCTGATTTAGTGTTCCTAAATCGCCTATTATTTATCTCTTCAAATGTGTTTAATATAGCTGAATTAGCATCTTCATAGCCCATATCACTTGCAACTGATAAGAAGTCAATATAAGCACTTAAAAGTGTATCATCGATAACACCAAAATCAAGTGAATGATATTTTATTTCTGCTTCTATAAAATCACACTTAATTAATCTGATATTTTTTTCTGATAGTCTATCATTTATTAATCCTAATTCTGTGTACATTTTAATTATGTCGTTTGCTGATATAGCAATAGAATTAAGGCGATTATGAATAATTATACCTATTTTAACTTCTTCGTACTTATTATGAGGTTCACTATCATAAACAATTTGCCTATTATTTGAGAACAATTCTTCATGTATTCTTTTAGCGACTTGATTTTTCAGTGATGCTGACTCATCTAATAGTTTCATATTATTGAGAAATGCTAAGCTATTATTGCTTTTAGATATTAATATTTCCATATTTCTCATATTATAAGACTTGAATTTGTAGTCTCCCAAATAAATATTAAACTGCTTTAAGTTTAATCGGCTTAACCAATCTTTATGTTCCTTATCATGTTCTTTACTGCTGATATGTCTATAATAAACACTATCACCTTTAACATTATATAGAATCTTTGTCCCATAATCAGTAATCTTATTTTTTATATTTAACGAATAAAATGCAACATTAGTAGGAGCAATAACGCGACATTCTTTGTTTAATACATTATTATCAGTGTGAAAATTATGGTTATACTTAACATTATATAATCTTTGACTTAAGTATTTGAACGTATCATCGCGATTTCTAATTGAGTTATATCGCTTATATAACAATGCTGAATTCTTATCATTTATTACAAATGAGATATGTAAACCTTTAGCAATCATTCTGAAAAACTTACATTGCAAAACCATTGCTTCATCTGCATACTCATATAAACATTCATCTGAATCCCAATTATCGTGATTAATAGCAAAATCAAATTCCATTTATCTTTGTATTTATATATTTAATTCAAAAATAAGCCTATTTAATTTGATTTTTCCCATTACTTCAATTGAGAATGAACAATAAATTGAGAGAATTAGTGCTAAAAAGCAACATTGATAGCTATTCTGTAGTGGAAAGTAAACTATTTTATACCATATACGCTGATCAGTTATATATTGGTTATATAGTAAAACGCAATAATGCACTAATTTTAGAACAAATGGATGAATCAACTTATGCTGATTTTTCTGCTAAATTCGATATTATACAATTTAGTTACAATATAATCAGTGATACAGTACCAAATTATATGATGCCAAGATTCAATGAGAAAAACTACAAAAATGGGATTTACGTCAGAGGCAAACCCAAAGTCCATTATTATCCAACTGATGATTATGAGTCATGTAGCTATATAGGCGTTATTTCGGATTATTCAAATATTAATATCAAATTCAATACTGAATTCATTTGCATGCAAGATAATTGCAGCGATGAAAAGATGATAAAATTTGCTAGTTCTGTAATTAATGGACAATACTCAAAGAATGATCTACCCAGATTCTTTATATTCTGTTCACCTGGTTCATTTAAGTTGTATGATGGAATTGGTATCACTGAACATAAAGGTGATTGGGAATTATATATAGGCAATTATTATTTGGATTTATACAGGTACAGCAACACTAAATCAGCCAAATTAATTTGATTTTTTGCATTACTTTAATTGAAATATGAATTCTAGGCTGGTGAAGTTGCTAAATAAAGGCAAATCAGGTAATTTCAGAAGAGAAAAACATGAAAAATATTATTATATACGTTACATATCTGGAGATTATGTATGTGACTATCATTTGCGTGATAGGGAATTAGTATTTTCAAAACCAATAGGAGAGAAGCTGTTTATGGAATTTTGTAGCCGATTTGGCATTGAACCATTTACTTATCATATTGATTTCTCAAAGCCAGTACCTGATTATATGAATCCTGATAGAAATTATAATTCGTGTAACGGAGATATGTATGTAAAAGGTATGGCTAGAATATATTTTGAATGCAGTAAAATATATGAATCATGTATTATATTAGAAGAATATAATGAATGTTTTTGGGATTTAAAAGCTGAAATAATAACAATTGATATTGCATATGAATGCCATAGCGATGAATCAAGAGCTAATATAGCAGCAAAAGTATTGGAAATCAGCAAACCTGAAATATGCATTATTGGTGATGATAGTAGAGAAAACTTTGATGTTGTGACTGAATCAGGAACTATTAAACATAAAGGTAATTGGGAGCATTATGTAGGTTATTATTTCCTGAATAAGTATAAAAGGATGACCAAGAATGCCCGATCTCATATCTCTAATTAAAATTGATTTTTTGCTTGGATAAAACTAAAACAATGACAAATTATAAAGTGGTTTTTGTGGGCAGTAGTAAGTCAGGCAAATCTAGCTTCATAAATTATGTTAAAACTGGTATCTATGATAAAAAATATAGAAGAACGTTTGGCACTGAATTACAAGTAATTGATAATATCTCTGTTGGCAATTCATTATGTTGCTGGGATATAGGAGGGAAAAAGAAGTTCTGCGGAATGGAACATTTAAGAAGTGGCTATTATTTTGGAGCTGATTTATGCGTTGTATTTATTCCATGTGATAAGCAAAATGGATTAGCTACTGCTATAAAATTAGCACAAGAATTTAAGCAAGTATGTCCTGATAAACCCATTATTTCTGTTTACAGTAAAGCTGATTTAGGTGGCAATAATAATAATGTATTATCATTAGATAATCATAATTCAGTAGAAAGATTATTAAAGAAAATGTGTGAAGCATTAGCGATTAAATATGACGCATAATTATTTTTTATAAGCGCCATAACTCTAATTAAAAAATAATAATTAGTAGCCAAATCTCATACCAGCAAATCTAGGCAACTTATTAGAAACAATATCCATAATTTGCCTATTGTCGGTCACAGTGCGATCGTTTTGAAGAGCATTATTGCAGCTAAAAGTATAACTGTCAATGTTCTCATTTGCAATACTGTTACTACTGCTATCGGAGCTACCACTACTTAATTTATGATAAACATAAAACTCATTCATTTGAGCAAAATGAACAACTCTATAATTACCAAATTCGAATTCAGTATTTACATCAGCTACAAATGTAATGATTGGATTATCAGCAGTGCCAATACATCTATTAAAGTTATTACTATCATACTGATAGGGTTCATTAGAACGTACAAATCTACCATGATTAGCAACATTAGGATTAAATGCTAAGTAAATCTGTCGTTCAAATCGGTTAACTGATTCAACAAACATAATAGCGATTTCATGAGATCTGCTTAAATCAGCTCTTAATGCATTTGCATGCTCAGTAGTGAAACCATGAAGTTTAACATTGTAATGTTCGTTATGGAGTCGGTAATCATTAGTGTCTAAATTAATCTCATAGAAATCATCACCGAGAAACATGATTAATGCTAAATAAGTAACTGCATTATTGTCTACTGATTCCTCTTCTCTAACCATAATTAATACTTCAGGTTCTTCAGGTGCTTCATTAGTGCTATATGAACCCTCAGATTCGTAAATAGTATAACTGCCTGTAGTTGCCATCATAGCTCTCATATCGTTTAATGGCACTAATTTGTCTGTATTAATGACAATATTATCGTGATATTCCCAACGCAGCATGATATATAATAAATATAAAAAATCATTTTTTATTGCACAGTAATTCTGAAAATAGCATACCAATCATTATGGCAATCAATATATTTGAGATTATGGCTGTTAAATTGCTGCAATCTTAGCGACTTCAGCATACCACCATTAACTGTAATTTTGGAATTTAACAATAATACGTAATTGGTAGCGTATTCACCTGCTAATCTGAAATCTAATGGACCCCAATAATTATGATCTCTAACCACTAAATCAATCAGTTCAATCTCAAAGCGCTCACTCTTAACCATTAATTCGATGCCACCATATCTGTTTTCAATAGATAATATTGATGCTTCTACATAATAAACATTGCCATCATGATTGAATTCGCTTACTTCAGTTGCATATTTAGTCGCCATTTTTAGCAAAGCCTATATATTTAAATGAAAAATTAAATCATTAATATCATGACATCAGTAGTAGTAGACACAAACTGTTATTTAGTGCTTATAGCTATATTGGCTATTGCATTGTTAATTTCTCTAATGGTAATAGTGATATTGTCATATTTAATATTTGATTTAAGAGGTTATTGCATTATAAAAAATGACAGCAGTATTAATTACTGAAGAAGGAATCAAATATAATGTTATTAGTAGAAATAAAGATAATTCTTTATTTATAACTGGTAATTATATAAATATTACATATGTTAATAAATACGAAAAAATAGAAATCATATATAGAAAGGATGATGGAATAGTTGTTTATGTGATTAATGTTGACCAAGAACATAAATACGAATTAACTGATAAAGTGCTGATTGATTTCATATATCAGTTAGTTGATCATCCTATTGATGCTGATTTTTTAAAAAATCAATTCGAATTATCCATGAAATTGGCTAAGTCGTTATTAAATACAATTCTTGATGTTACTTATTAGCCGATTTACCATACTTAAATAACACGCTGCCAATATTTACATTTATTTCATCTTTCACACTCATTTCTCTAATTAAAGTATTATCATAAGTGCTGATTGTAACACCAAATGGATTTATAACTAATTTGCGTTTTATATTATCAAAACAAATAGTAATGATTGTATATGGTGCACAAAACAAATTCAGCTTTATGATTCTCATATTATCAGTTTTACATGTGCTACCATTTGGTGCAACAGTTAAAAACAGATAAGAGTGATTATCAATTAAAGATATGAAATTCATCAGCGTACTAGAACTAAATTCATTGGCCAATAATTCATAAATACCTTCCTCTAAGCTATTCATTTATTAGCGATAATAATTCAAATTTATCTTTCAATTGAATATATATCTATTAGTCTAAATGATTATTACTATTGATGAGACCAAATTAGCTGCTGATTTTGCTACTTGGTTATGCAACATCAGCGATGATGAAATAATAGCGATACTGAAAGATAAGTATAATACTAAAACAGTAAAGCAACCGGTTGTACAGACTACGCAATTGGGTATGCAATCGATTGCACAATCAACTGCCAAGTCAAGTGTCAGCCTAGGTGTTGAAGGAGAACAGCAAGTAATTAATGTATTGTCGCCATTGTATGAATTGCAATTTAATGCAGCGCATAAAGGTGATATGATTGTTAAGAAAGATGGCAGATCAATAATGATTGAAATTAAGAATTACACTAATACAGTTCCTTATACAGAAGTAGACAAATTCTATAGTGATTTAGATTGTAATGCTAGTTATATTGGAGGAATATTTGTATCGCTGAAATCCAAAATTAGTAAAATCGATAAAGCGATTAGTTTTACCAAGCATAATAATCAATATGTTATATTCTTATCGGCTACAGATACAAACACATTACTGGCTATGACTAGTTTGCTGTTTGAGATCGGCTGCTATACATCAGTAAATTGCAATAAATTAGTGACTGCAATTAATGATTTAGATGAAATTAGAAGTTGCATTAACACTTGCACTAATGTATTTGCTGAATCGAAGGCGCTATTCGACAAAAATTATAATTTATTTGCCAGAAAAATGGAATCTTTAAATGAAAAATTCAACAAGCTAATAGTCAATCTTACTAGTTATATTGAGACTAATGAAACTGTCGCTGAAGTCGCTGAAGCATTAATACTTGAACGATTTCCTGAATCATTAGCAGCTAAGAACAGTATTCATATGAAATATATTCGTTGCTTCTGTAAAAACGTAACTAATATAAAAAATAAATCTACTATCGAGTGTGGCGATGTGAAAGTAGATTTGCTAAAAACGAAAACATATTTATATATTAGTTGCGATTATATAAGTGGAATTGCAATTGATGTGTTTTTACTTTATGATGTAAGTATTGATGCTGGTGTAGTGAAAATAGAAATAAGCGGTAAAAACATACCGCTGCTGGATCGGTTAACGCATCTTGAAAGTGTCAACCATCTTGTACATGGCGTAAATGTATAATACTAATAATCCAGAAATGAATCCGATGATACCGACTGCGATTGTGATGATAAAGGCGTACATGTGTGCAATAATAAATCATAAATTCATTTTTTTCGCAAATCTTTCTTTTTTATTGGCAAAAGTCTAATATATAATTTGATTTTGTCCTTGTTTAAGCATATCTTTATATGTTTTGTATTTTGGACTTATCCGGCATGATAGCTATGGCTTTAACCAATAAGCCACATTTACTAGTCTCCACAGAACGAATATCAACAGTATCTACAGTAGTTATGTGCAAATCTATGCTATATAAAGTACTGGATTTGAGTAATCATGATAAATTATATAAGCATCCTGAACTACTTATTTATTCTGGTTTAATTTCAGTTAGTCATGCTAAAGAGTTTGTGCAAAATCACATAATCGATATTATTGTTTATGGTGATTTTACGAAAGGTGTTATAGTAGGTGCCAATTATCCTATTTACCCAGAATCGCTGACTGATGTTGGCAGGCTAGGTAAATCATTAGTGAAGCACTTAGAAACACATAACTCATGTGATCATTGTTTATTTATGAGTTTTACCGGATATGAAAAAGATCATATTAATCATTATGACATACTTCATAATAGGAAAAGCTGTCATAAAAAGATATATTCAAATAGACTATTAGAGAAAATCAGGTTTGATATTAGAATTATAATTTCTATTAAGATGGTGGATATAGGTAGTCGCCATTGTGTTTTTGATGAAAATGCTTATCGCAAAACTGCTAATGTTAATCCAAGCATTAATATTTGTTCTAATCAACAAGTAATTACAATTCCTGATAAACAATTGCAAGATGAGTGTTATAGATTAGCTTATGAGTTTAGGGTCATAATGAGAATGTATGAGAGACTTATAAAGAAGGGTATGACTATGGAAGATGTAGATGCTATCATTGATAGTGAAGGCTGGGATGCAGCAGTAGCAGAAGAATCTAAGCATTATGAAGAGTATTAGTTTTCGTTTTTTAATTAAAAAAATAGAAAAAAGTTAGATTTTGACCACTTCATTATGTATATTAGCCTTATATACATAACTCCATGAATCTAACCCCCCAGCTCAATTAAGAGACCAGAGAATTATTCTTCGCTATCGATGTTACAGTTTCTGTACAGTTGTTTTTCGCATTCAATTTGGTACCATCTTTTGGATGCCACCTTGATACGCTTCGACAAACTGTCCATAGGACTAGCAAACATTCTGTAAATAAGAATCATATTGTGTGCTGCACCAACCTTTCGATATGGAGCATCAACAAAATAAGTCTTTTTCACAGGATCATTCAACACAAGGTGAGGAATGATCTCAGGGCAATATCTGTCGATAAAACCCTTCATCAAGATTACGAAGACGTTGTTGACGTATGAAAAGAGTTCCTTGTTAGTGAGTTTAGCAAACTCATTACGACCACCCTTTGCAATGAACCTTTGCGCGTCACGCATAAGACCAACTAACGGGATGTCAGCTGGAATTCTAGTGCTGAGGTAATCCCCATCACTAATGTAATCATTTCTTTCAATGACTACTTTGGTTCGGTAGATCAAATTGACGTTGATCGCGTATCTGAGACCAGGCACAGTAACAATTACTTGTTCCATGCAAAGTGCTCGTGTGGGTCGCTTTCCAGCGAGGAAGCCAGATCGGTGATCGACCTCAGCCCGAGTTTCCATTGGAGAGATGATAGCTTTACCAACTCTACAAATAGCATAATTGACAGTTCTGGAATTACTGTCGCCATCTTCTCTAATGTTTCCACTAGAGGTATACACGAAATTCGCGTCTTCTTGACATTTGGTGCCAAGGGTGTCCATAGTACTCATTACAGTTCTAAAGACTTTATCCAATCGATAGTAAACCGCTGAATATTCACCTCCTGGGAAGTGTTGAACCTTGATAGGTTGGTTGTCGATGGTGACAACTGGGACATACTTGTTGTCCTGAAACATGAATAGCGATCCGTCATCGCTGATATGCAACATGGTTAGTTGCATATCGGATAATCTAAATGAGTAGGCGATGCCATCTGCATAGAAGATTATCAATTGTCTAAGAATTTTGTTGGTCTTATTGGAATCAGTTGATCCGAACAGTTTACCGATGATAACGTCTTGGTTAATCATTTCTTAGCTTAAGTCTACGGGGTTTGAAGAGGAGGCGATACGACTTATATATTGTCCCTCGATAAAGACTGAAAAATTCAGTTTTACGCAAATAAAAATGAATTTAAATTCTCTTAAGTATAGGATGGCTAAAAGGTATACCTATAAAGGCATCGTAATCGAGTCAATTGACAGATTCAGTACGACTATCCCAGAAGGTCAGAACAAGATCAGCAAATCAGGCAATGGCTTCGATATAGCAACCACTGAGTGCAAATATCATATTAGCTGCTCAGACAACAAATTGTCGCTAATGAGATATCCACCAAACAGCGATATACCCAACTGGTGTGGTATAATCGTACTTGACGTTCCACTTGATTACAACGAAAATCTCCAAGAGCTATTTGTTCAATTTAAATATATAATTGACCGAATCGAAATGAGTGAAAAAACAAATTATAAAGAGCAGAAGTTTGATTAGTCAGTAATGAAACCAATTAGCATTTCACCTAATTTTCTCATCATCTCAGTAAAGTAACTATCATCATAAAAACATGTTTTTTCTCTTACTTTGTTATTACCGTACAATTCTCTATAAATGCATGATTTTGAATTAGTCATCTTCATTTGTATATGCATTAAGATCTTCATCCTTTCACTTACTATCATTTCATCTAAGTTGATATTTTTCTTAGTACATTCTACTACAATAGTACCATTTTCCACAAATCTAATACGATCTCCAATAATGAATAATCCACAATCTAGCTTATATGTACCTGGTTCAACAGTATTGGTATCAGTATCAGTAAACGCTTCAAGCAAACGACTAAATTCAATCATATTATCATTGATCATTTGAATAACTCCTTTTAGTAACTTAATTTCAACAGAGATACCCGATTCTTCGCGATTATCATTAATGATAATTGTCCTATCTGGTAATTCAATACTAACTTTAAACTTCATATTTGATGGTAATTCAATATTCAAGTCAATATTTACTACTCCCATAGGAGTGTTATGCATAAGACTATATTCCCTAGAATCGACTTTATTACTGATAAGTTCTGCCAACTCCTGTTCGAGTTTTTCAATTGAAGTTATGCCTCCATAAAGAATTTTATACTTAAGATATCGCATAGGTTTAATTGAATTAATGTTAAAATCGCTCTTATTAATGACTGAATTAACTATTTTTTTATAAGCATGACTGCTTGGCTTAAGCGTAAGCAAGTCTTGAATATCGGATGGGTAAATGAGAATAGACATATAGATAATTAATATAATCAATTTTTTAGGTCAGAAGAAATTTGAATTATAATTTCAACATAAACGATGTCCATAGTAATCGTTGATTATTCCAAATATACTAAGATTATTGATAGATGGGAAACTATTCATTTCAATAAATCAGTTGAAAGTGTCGCTAATACAGCAAACGCTAAAAAAGAACTATATCTTAAATTGGGTATTAGCGATTATAGCAACTATTATCCAAACCTAGAATTTTACATGATTAATGTTGATATTGGTGAATTCAGAATATTTAATTTTCCAGATATCGTAATCAGCAATATTAACAGTGTTAAAGAATTACAAAAGTTCAAAGTTGGTATTAATGTACAAATATATAAAATGCCTAAACTGTTTATGGATTATCGCATTTACGTTAATGCTAGACCACATAAGCGCTGTGATTATTTTACGCTATCAGCTGAAATAGCAATTGTAGTAAAGAATTATATCAAGAAAGCAGTAAATATCAGATTGTCATCTGTTAAAAACATCAATACTAAGATCAAATCAATTGCATATGAATTAGTTGACAACTTCACTGATTCAGCTGTTATAGATATGGAGAATAGACTCGATGAAGTCAGACGTATTGTATGTTAATATTTTTTATTTGAATATATAGGATTTGAAAAGTATTTATGCATAGAATATACACTTGCGAGTTTAAAGGCAGCAATATGACGAGTTATAGTTTTACTGGTGATACAACTGCTATAACTGCATTACACTCATATATAGAAACAACTGATGGTGTCATTGCTGAGCAAATAGGCAGTATAAAAGTAGAATATCTATGTAAGCGAGATAAATATCATTATTATAAAACTGGAATAAAGTTTAGCAGTTATATAACTCAAAACATAATGTGTGTTGGCATTAATGGCAAATTCACGCATATCAAATGTCACATTATGAATAATATATTAGAATTACAAGATGATCCTAGAATTAATCTTCCCAATTTAACTAATATAATATTAATAACTGAACATAAATCCTATGATCTTATTCGCTATGGACAATTCGGATTAATAGCCAATAAAAAAGTAATTGTTGCATTTGACAGTTATACATACACACATACGATGAGAATAGTCACTAATGCTGATCGTAGTATTCTAACATCTATTGATGATTGGGGAAACAGCGTCTATCATATTGTATAATTTTTTCATATGTTTAATTTAAATTTATAATTTGGCTTATAAATGAACTTAATTATTAACATTATCAACCGCTATTATGTGTTGCTGACTATCGCGATGGTTTATAAGGGTTCAGATTTCATCTTACCAGACATCGCTGATTATGCGTTACTACTAGTAGGAATCACTTGGGCAATAATACCGTTGTTAGACAATTAAAAAATAATTACATGAAATAATTACCTACCCATAATCGCCAATTTATGTTATAATCAGGATAAATAGGTTCATCATAATCAATGTTTTGCGGATCAAACAATATTACTACACCTTCATCATTGAGTATCAGCACTTTAGTTTTTTCTGATATAATATTAACAATTAAATCTTTCAGCATTGATATATTCGAATTAAATGCTGTATTGATTACTATTATCTCAGCTGATGAATATATTATTTGGTCTGTAAATGATATGCAAATACCTGATTCGTCTTCAACTTCTGCAACACCTGTATATTCTATTAGTTTATATTTTCCATTTACATACATAGATTTTATAGAATTACCAGTAATTATTTCAGACTTATTGCTATATGATTTGTATGGATTCATATAGTTGGGAATGACATCTTTAGCAATGACATTGTAACCAAATTGTTTAATGGCAAATTGCAAGCAGCAATCTCTATGTGATTCGCGTGTACAATTCTTAACAATAAACACTATTTCTGTTTTATAGATTTTAGCAATAACTATATCTTCAAATAACAATTCATAAGATGCTGATATGCCATTGATATAACTGACTGGATTTATTATATAGCCCTTATATTCAACTGCATTGCTTATTGTATTTTTGAATATATAATTATGTAATTTGTTATCAATTAAGTAGTTATCCATTTTATATTGATAAAAAATATTCAATTAAACTTGGCTGATTTAGTCTTTAGGAATCTTATATCGCTACATATGCTATCAGTTTTTACAAAATCTATGAAATTCTCATCCTTCTCAACTACATTAGTTTGATTAATCAAATAGCATTTATTATTTGTAGCATATAAAACAGCATATTCCATATGTTCAGCTATTTGCAGTACTGTGTCTGAATAAATACTAGCATATGTAAATACATATCTGAACTTAGAGAAATCGCTTATTGATTTCAAATCACTCACTATGACGCAATAGCCACCTTTTTCACGGTTTTCATATGAATTGAATTTAATTATTGGATCACCATTATAATACAAATAATTAAATTCAGCATAATTATTATTTCGATGTTTTTCAATGCTGAATGTGGAGAATGCTTTCTTAATAGTACCTGCTTCATCATATCTGTTACAATATAAATAATAGCTGTAATCAGGAATATCATATTTGCTGCATAATTCGTTAAATAACTCATCATCTAATTCAGGATCAATTACAAATACCTCGATTCTATTATAATAAGTACCTACATATTCTTCTTTGTAGTATAAGTCTTCTGCGCTTTGGTCTCGATCATGCTCAAATACCAAATTATCATCTTCAATTGGAATTATATCCGATTTAAGCATTTTATAAACACCTGAAGTCTTAAATAGCTCTAATGGATAGCAATTAAATAATGCAGAATAATTGTAATAATAGCCTGCCATGTCCACATATAAAATATATTATTCAAATAAATATATATTAAAGGTATCGCTTATGAAGGCCTTATCTGTTGAGGTTTATTTTTTAAATATATCTTTAATATATTTTTTAAATGGTAGAAGGAGGTGCGAAAAAAACTAGACGCACTGCAACTAGACGCACTGCAACTAGAAAGACCACAGCAACTAGAAAGCCAGCACGAAAACTTGAAGGGGGTAAGAAGAGAAAGACCACCAGAACAACTGTTAAGCGAAAGACTCCAGTGAGATCAGCAAAGGGAAAACCAAGAGGAGCGCATCACGTGGGCAAATACACCGGTAAATTCTTAAAAGAAGTATGGGAAAAGGCTAAGAAGGAAAAGCGAAAACCAACTAGAACTGAATTACGTGATGCAATGCAAAAGGGCTGGGCATTAGCACGTGAAAAAGGAGCAGTTTAAAATAATTGAATTTAAGATATGTAAAAAATATAAAATATGTTGCGAACATTAGACGTCGAATACATTGCTGATAAAGTCATGCAGGGTGATTATTCTGCTTATGACGCATTGAATAATTTAAACTCTCAGCAATTAGAAGAACTAGATATTGACTGTATCGTTAATGAAGATAACAGATCAAATAAGGAAATCATTAATTGGTTAATTGATATTAGAGAAACATACAATCAACATGTAGTCGATGAATTGCGTGGTAGATATTTTAACCGATTTAATCTATATGAAAAAACTAGATTATGCGACAATGAAAAGTATAGCTATGAACAGCTAACGACAGTACAGCATAAATACAGAGACAGAGATAACAATATTAATATGAGTGCTTTGCCTTCTATGTCTGAAATTCATAAAGATAAAAGTACTCCTATTATGATTAGTGAACCAGCATTAGCAAGAGGAACTACTGGATCAGCAGGACATGATTTACCAAGCGGAGAAGAAAAAGTTATTCCTGCAAATGGAACTGTATCAGTAGATACTGGAGTAGTGATTTACGTCCCAAATGGATATCACGCAGAAGTAAAAGCACGATCTGGATTAAGATTCAAACACAAAGTAACTGCATTTAATGGTGTAATTGATAGCGATTACAGAGGAACTATCAAAGTTAACTTAGTCAATGAAAGCGATACTGATTTTGAAGTAAAAAAAGGTGATCGTATTGCTCAATTAGTTATCTATAAGAATTACCAATTTGATAATTCGTTTATTCTTGATCAGAGCGGCAATCACGCTGGATTCGGTTCGACTGGTATGCATTAATGAATGGAATCTTATCTACTAATTTTTTTAGTAGTTGCATATCAGTAATTGCTACTATATGAACACCATCATCAAATTCATATGTGAATACAATATCACCTAATTTAATTTCCATGTTTAAATCACCAGCACGATCAATAATGTATGACTTCTTGAAGAAATCAGCAGTAGCAAGGAATGATGAATTATAAGGAATGCGTACATCGGGTGTAATCAGCATATCAGACGTAACAGTAGTGCTTTTGATATACTTACATGATAGCAATCTTTTCAGCGATTCAAGCAATTCTTTATCTCTATTAATCGCTGATATATAATTAAATGGTTTATTTCGTATATCATGCATAGCAAATTCACCATCAAGCGGAACACATAAAGGCCTACAAGATCTGCATTTAGTGTAATTTTTTGGATCATATGGATCAAATCGCTTTTTATTGTTGACATAACTGTAAATCACTTCCAGAACATAATAGGTAGCAATCCCAAGCAACAGTGACAGTATTCCAATTACAATATCCGACATATTTATTACTTTCGGGATATATTTAATTGAAATCAATACTGATTCGGTTGAAATCAATACTGATTTCAACTTATACTATCTCATCAACATCCAAATTAACAATATTGAATCCTCTTTTATTATAGTTCTCTTTTCTCTCTGTGTATTGGCTTCTCAGTGATGTATTAGCGTCAATGATATCATAAAAGAATCGCTCATCATCATAATTCTTTCGCATTACTCTACCTGTAATTTGCTTGCCATTCTCTTTGTATGGAGATGCAAGAACTTCAAAACGCGTATGAACAATATTAACGCCTTCACTAAATGCATAATTGGTAAATATCACATTGGCCGATGTCTTAGCTATCTTTTTGTCTTCATTTGAAATACCAGAACACAATACTACTGATTTAATATCTAATTCACGTTTAGCTGATTCAGCATCAAGCATTTCTTTCAACATGAACAAGAAATCATTTCTCATTGCAAATACGAATCCATGTTTGTGGTTGGTAACAGCGCGAATGATAAGTTCAATTAGAATTTTGTTGCGAGTTGGATCTTCCATAAATTGCTTAACCATTTTAGCCACTGATACTATTCCTTTTTTATTGCAAATACGAGCAGTATATTCTGGTGGCCCCTTATATGTAACTTTATAAACTGTTCCTTTAATTACTCCATTTGATTCTACGTATGGATCAAAATCAATAATGCGTCCAATGTTATGCTCAATTAAAATGCTATTCCATCTGCGTTCTGGTGTTGCTGAAGTACCTAACATATATGGTGTTTGGCAATAATCGAATATTTTACTCCATTCGTTTGAAGTATAGCCATGACATTCATCAAAAATAGTCAACCCAAATAGCCTCCAATATTCACTTGGCTTTTTGCTTGCACTGTTAATAATGGAAATCAGAATCTTATAATTACCGTTTTCAAGTAGTTCAGTATTGCTGCGTGATTTAGTACCACCAAGTAATGCTATATATTTGCATTTAGATGCGCCACTTTCAGTCATGCATTTCACACAATCAGCTTCACAATCTAAATCCATATTAGTGTGCAATTCTTCATATAATTGCCTTTGCAATGTTGAATCTTTAGTGATCATATGAGTTTTAACATTTAACTTTCTAGTGACTTCAGATATAATTACTGATTTGCCTTTACCAGTATCCAATTTAACAATCAGACCTTTATTAGCACGCAAATTCTCAATGATCATGTCTATCACTTTTAGCTTGTCAGGAAAAATATCTATTTTGAGATTTCCAAATTTACTTGTTAACAATTTCTCGTAAGCTTCAATTGGTTTATGAGTGTTGTGATTAATTACATATTTAATATCGTTCTCATTGCAATAGTCCTCAATCTTTTGATACATAAATCTGGGAAATATGAATGTAGTACCATCTTCTGTTTGCACATATGGCTTGTATAATTCTTGACCACCACTGAATCTATCTAAAACAGCGATTTGACCCTTAGTAATGTAATTCATTAAACCCAATAATTTAGGCTTTTCTAAGCATTTAGCTGCTTGTTTTAAATCGATAATCGTTTTCACTGATTTGTACTGATTTACTGTACCAGCATTAATTAGTAGCAATTTAACATTGACGTTAAGAACATCAGCTTTAGTATCCATTTATTTAATTATTATTTTCTGTGTAATTTAAATATGTCGGCAGAAGGTGGATATCGTCAGCTCCTTGAAGCTATGGATACTGGAACTTATTCCAAGATCATCTTTGATCCAGTAAAAGGTGATATTTTAAATTGCCTATTGAGAATGGGTGTTGTCTCAAGCAGAGATATCAGCAAGAAATCATTTGTTGAAAGAGTCAGTATGCTTAATGCAATTGAGAAGAAGAAGATCATTAAATTCTTAGAGAAGAAATATAAATTTTCTTATCCAAATGCATCATATTCGCCAACTCTAATTGAAGTTGAAGGTTACGATGTTAAGCCAATTAATGTTCCATCTCAAATGCTTAATAATGGTCGACCAACTGAATTTGAAATCGATATTCCTTATAATGTCAATTACAATTTTGTTGGATCCCAATTTATCAAATGTGTATTTTCTGAACCTCAACTCGCTGATCCAACACAAGTGCCACGAAATTATGTCGCTAAGTTTGACTATTGTCCAAAACCAGGTATTCGTTTAATTAGACGTATTCAAGCCATGAGTGATATTGCTGAATTTGATGCATATGAACAAGACGATGTGTTGAAATTCGAAAATGATAGTTTGCCAGATAACATTTACAAGTTGTGGAATGACTTAATTGGTCAAGATTTGGGAATTGAGTCAGTTGTATATAATCCATCTACCGAATCAAATGAAGTTCATACTGTTAAGATTGGCTACCAAACTCCAAAAGAACAACCAGGTAAATTAGTTGTTTATATTCCATTACTGTTTGCACATAATCGCAATTTAAATGATAAGTTGAATTTAGCTATTTTCAACAAAAACACTCTCAGCATTAAGGGATTGTTCAATAATAGCGAATACATTGTTCGCGCTACTGCATTCAGCACTAATTCTTTAACTGATCCACCAGTACCATTAGCAGTTAGTCCACTTAAATTTGAATCATGTGAATTGTACTCTTTAATGTCTGCTGTCGATGATACTATGTATGCTATGAATCTTGGTCTGTTCTATAACAAATTGTATGATTACACTAAGCATGAGCGATATGAAATCACTGAAAGCAAACATGAGAATTTATCTATTCGCGGCCAAGGTGAAGTATTACAAATGGCAATCATGTGTAGACCTGTTTCATATGCTGCTGATTTTGAAAAGTGGGTTGAATTTACTCCTGTTAATGATGCTTGCTATCCTGTTCCAATTGCAGTCGATGATCCAGCAAATCCAGGTTTTATGAAAGTCGCTATTGCTGGTGCAAAGGCAAGAGTGCCAGTTAGACCATTCAAATATATCAATTTAATGAATAATGGAGTGCCAATGCTAGTAGATGGAACAAAAGACGGTTCTGGTGATCCTGCTATTTGGGAAATTATTGATACATTTAGTAAATCTTATCGCTACTTGGATTATCAAGTACGCAAAACTGGAATGATTTATTTCAATTTCAATCCTCATGTTAATACTAAACGCATTGCTGCATTATACAACATGAGCAAATTGCTATATAGTTATTTAAAATATGCAACTAGTGATGCTATTCCAACTAACAGAAATGGATCTCTAGTTAATCCCTATGAATTGCTTGTATTTAGAAGCATTCTTAACGATCATATCATGTCTGGTGATAGCATCGTTAAAACTGCTATCAATTAAAGGTATAGAATTTATTAGTATATTAGGTATTAAGTATCTGTTAATTATTAAGTATTACGTATTTTTTTGAAAGTAAATTTAACAGAAATATGGAATACTCGTTTTTCAATAAGAATGATTCAAGCGATAGCATACTCAATAATTACAAATTGAAGGAATTGATGAATATGTTTATTATTCAGCGCGATGAACCAAGAACGTTTATCTTGTTAAACAATATCGATGATTATATTGAATATCAAAAGACATTCTTAGTGCCGATATTTCATGAGCTAATACTCACTGATAAGCCAAGGAAATTCTTTCTTGATTTGGATTACAAAGTGAATGTTAAAGACATTAATGAGTATGAATTTAAATTAAACAAATACGTTTTGCATATCAAGTCGCTAAAAGAATTAGTTGTATCTGTATTTAATTCTATGTATATTGGCTGCTTTATTGAAGAGGCTGATATCTTAGAAGTGGTTTCGCATACTGACAAATCAGCATTAGTAGCTGGTGAAGATAATACAATGAAGTTGAGTATGAATCTTATATTAGATAAATACTTATTTGCTGACCAAACTGAATTTGCTAACTTCGGTAATGCTGTTATGGAATCATACAAAAAGAATAACTCATCAACTAAAATTATTGATGATAAATTCTTTAATGTTCGATCTGCAAACTTTATCCAGAATCGTATTATCTTCAGCAGTAAGTCAGGAGAAACGCGATACAAATATCCAGTTGTTAATGGTCAAGTAATTACAAAACCAACAAAAGAATTGTTTTATGCGTTTATCTTGCAATCTGATATTGGCATTAATGGTAAAAAGCTTAAAGTATTAAACAGATTAGCTGATAAAGAATGTAATAATAAATACAAAAAAGTTAAACCTGGATTAATCACTGATTCGTTTATCAAAGATGTATTAGAGCATACTAAATCAGTATGGCATCCTAATTTTGTGTATCGCAGTAATAATGAAGATAAAACAATCATTTACTTTGATCGTGCAAGACCATCTTATTGCGAATCGTGTAAAGAAGTTCATCATAACGACAATACACTATACTATTACATTAGTGATTCACTTAGCGTTTACGCTGGTTGTTTGCAAAATAAGAGCAATAAGATTCTTGTTTACAGACATGTAGTACAAGAAGTTGTGCAAGAAGAGGAAAAACCAGCAGTAGTTATTAATGCTAAACCAAGAGAATATAAGAAATGGTATACTCCATTAGCTGATATTGGAGCTAACATTGTTAACGATAATTGCAACAAAATCAGCAATTCAGCATTCACTAACGACAACTTATTGCTAATCAAAGCAGAAATGAAAATGGGTAAATCCAAATCACTGATTGATTACATCTCAAAGAACAATACTTCATTTAAATATATAGTTTTTATTTCATTTAGACGAACTTTCTCATCTGAAGCTAAAAGCAAATATGAAAAATTGGGATTTGTTGCATATAATGATATTGATGGATCAATAGATTTGAATATTCATAATAGAGTAATTGTGCAAGTTGAATCACTAAACAGAATTAAAAATCCAATTCAACAGATAGATTTGATGATTTTGGATGAAGTAGAATCAATATGGTCGCAAATCAGCTCTAATAATTTTAGGGATTTCTATGGCTCATACAATATGTTTGAATTCATGTTACGTAAATCAGATAAAATCATTGCTATGGATGCCAATCTGAGTGTTAGATCTTCTAGACTATTTGCTCAATTATATGCAAATACACCTAAAACAATTAATATCTATATTAACAAATATAATACTAATTGGGATATTACTTATTATGTGATCAGCAAATTCGAATGGGTAGCTAAGATCGTTAAAGCGCTTGAAAGCAAAGAAAGCAATATCGCAATATTCAGCAATTCGCTGAAAGAAGCAAAGATACTAAAAACATTCATTAGTACGATTATCGATCCTAAACAGATTAAGCTGTATGGAAGCAAGACAAAAGAATCTACTAAACGTGTTCATTTCAGCGATGTTAATAAATACTGGTCGCAATATAGATGTGTGATTTGCACTCCTACTGTATCAGCAGGAGTATCATTTGAAACTAAACATTTCGATTATGTATTTGGTTATTTCACTGATAAATCTTGTAATGTTGAAACTTGTAGACAAATGTTGGGGCGAGTACGTGATATCGGTTGCAAAGAGATTTATATTACTATGAGTACTAGTGTTGCTGATTCTAGCAATGTAAAACCATATTTAACTGATATTAGACATATCAAGTTGGCATTGGCACGTAATCGCACTGAATTAATTCAGCGATATGATTCAAATCTCACATTGCTGAATTTTCATATTGATCCAATTACTGGTGATTGTAAATACGATGATAATCTTCAATTGAACATTATACTCGAAAATATTGCATTTGATAATCGTTCTCGTAATAAGTTCTATGATCGCATGTGTAAACAAATCAGTGGCGAATATAACAGCTTAAATATCTTATCTCCTATCATTTACAAATTGAATTGTAATCAATCAGATATTGATAATGCTAGAGGAAGTTATATTAAGATTTCAGAGCAAACAAAGAAAAGTTTAATTGGAAATATCGTTTCTGCTGATAATTTAGACGAAGAAAAGTACAATGAATTAATTGATAGATCGCGTAATATGGGTGACATTAATAAACAAGAACATGCCGCTATCGATAAGTATATCATTAAACGAGTAACTAAATTAGAATTTGATGATGTGCAATTTGACATTATTAAATCGTTCAGTAAGAAGCAAAAACAGCAAGCATTAATTGCCAATCGGGATATCTTTAATGGAAATTCATGGCAAGATAGCATTGATATTATTAACAATTACGACAAATATAAATACGAGAAGATTACTAATAGGTCAAAAGACTCAGTAATGTTTAAGGGTAAGATTCACATGATTATTCATGAGATTCTTAGCAATTTTACTTATTTTACTCTTCCCAATGGCATCGATATACTATCCATTGTTAAGACTGGTGTTGTACTATGTGATTTAGGCTACAACTATGATATTGAATTAATGAGATCTAAAATCATAGAATTGTTGCCAATGATTGATTTACCTTTTGACGGTAAATTCAAGAATAAAGAAACTGCTGATATTAGCTTCTTCGAATTGGTGCTGAAAATCACAGACATCATGAAGCAAGTATATGGTTTTAGGTATCGTGGCGGCAATGGTTCAATTACACTTTTACCGATGAAAAACATTATTTATATTCATGGCGATAGTAAGTACTGCAATGCTAGACTACTTACAGCTGATAAAAAATATCCAGTTGTGCATATTAATTATATGCACTTATAATATATTGGATTTAGCAAATTCGTCATAAAACACACCATCTTTATATAATTTCATTTTTCCTGTCAGCATATTAATCACAGCATGCATGTTATCGCTACCTCTGATATACATTGTAAACTTATGTGGCATACTTAGTGGGTTGATTAGCATTCTACAATTATATTTCACAACATCATAATTGCCATCATCTCTAGCACCAATCTTCAATTGGGAATTACCCAATACACCTCTATTGCGTACTACTAACACATCACCTTTTTTATTAAACCAATTACCAGATGAGAATCCGTGATGCAAATAGTAAGTAGTCAGTACATACATTAACATGATAAATAGCAAACATACTACTACCACTGAAACAACAACACCAATTGTGAAGTAATCCATTTAATATTAAAAAAATAGTTTTAATTCAAAACTCAAATTGATAATTATTTATAAACTGCTGAGCAAATCATCGACTTCGCTCTTATCTTTGTCGCTCTTATCAGTAGTAACATTGCCTTCTTGCTTCTTATTAGCACCCTTCTTATTAACAGTTTTTTGTTGTTCAAATGTCTTAGTGACTAATCCTTGAACAGTAATTAAGAATTCAACATCGTCAGTAGCACCAAATTTAAATGATCCTTCTGAGAATTCTCCAGCGATTAATCGTCTAAATTGTTGTTCATCCTTCAAAGTAGTACCTGTGATGAATGAAGACTTGTAGATTAAAATAGCAAATCCAACATAGATTAATTCAACAAATTTAACATATTCTGCCTTATCACCAGCAGAATCAGTGTAAATCATACTTGCTGAATCAGAAACATGAGTATTAATTGATCGAATAGTAGGATTTTCTGATGTCTTGTACAAATTGAACAATCCAACATTAGTTTGTTTGTTAACAACATTTTGCAAGAATTTAGCATATGAAGAATCAAACTTATTAGCGTCAAAATCAGGTTTTGCAGCTTCCAAATAAACTCTAATAAAATTAGTAAATTTAGGACTAATTAATTCATATGATTTCTTAGATTCAACATCAAAAGTCTTATCCGATAAGAAAGTCTTAAGATCGCCAATATTTAATGATAAAATTTCATTTTTCATAAGCTCTTCCATAAGGAATTGCAAGAAATAGTTAACACCAGTACTAATTTTAGTACTAGCCTTAGCGAAAATATTAGCTTCAACTTTAGTAGACTTCTTACCGCCGGACATCTTTTATAGTTTTTTTCTTATCTTTAAATCAAAATTCAATTTTTTTTTAAGAACAAAATAACTTAAATGTTAGCAAATATATCATCAAATGAAGCTGCTGGGAACTCATTTGTCTCACCACCGATATGCGCTTGTACTGAAGAATTATCAGTAAAGAAACTAGAATCAGGCAACTTAACTGTATTACCACCAGTAAATGATGAAGATGTTTTACCTTTCTTAGCCATATAGCGATTCAAAAATAATATACCTGCAGTAGCTGATAGCGTTATTATCGCTGCTACTGAGAACAGCTTCCAACTTGATTTAGACTTATAGGTTATTAGCGCTAAAATAATAATAAACATCAGCGATATAGCGATCAACGGAAATAGCGGATTGCCGATAGCATTGATTAAATGCGTGTTTTGTATTCCTGCACCAATCATTTGGAAGACATTAGTGATCTTGTAGACCATTTATAGATAAGAAAAAATTTAATATTTATTAACCAAAGGCATTCTCTCCATGTAAAGTCAAATATAGTACTCCATCGCGTCCGTAATAATCAACTATATCAGCAACACGTGTGTTGCATGTAGTGTTGATTATCTTACCTGTTAACGCATCAGAGATATAAATAGCATCAGTGACATTCTTGTTGTTATTTTTCAGTATCTTCAATATATATAATCGCAAGTTGAACAAAGTCGCTGATGTAGGCATTAACAATTTTACTGTACCTGTTTCACCATTGCTAGATCTCCATGTATGTCGGAAATGCTTATCAGCGGTTACAACTGCTGGAATGCTATCAGGGTGCTTCGATCGAATCTCCTCGATTTTACTCCTTGGTAGATACATTTATTATTATAAATAAAAATTATTATTCTAATTCAAGTCTACGTTTTAATTTGCGTATTTTCTTGCGTAATCGCTTAGTTTCTTCTACTAACCTATCTCTATCATCTCTAAGTGATTCATAAACAGCTAATGGGACACTATCGCAAGAATCATCGGTTAATCTATGCGATGAAATTTCAAATGCGCTAAACAACTTCTCGTACATTAACCTGTTACATGGTTCAGTATATAATTCGAGTGAATCGTAAACATAAAATGTTACTGATACACGTTTCAATTCACTGATATAATTGGAACCAGCTATTTTAATAATTGCTGAAAAATACTGATCATAGTTTTCTGATTTCATTTTCTTCATTAAACGTTTATCGACAAATGGACTAAGCAGCAATTCTATGTAGTGATTGAAGCTGATAAATTCGCCAATATAATCAGCATAGAGTTTATGACAGTCTTGAATATATTTAACAGCTGAATTTTTAATTGCCGATAATGCTTCATACATCTTAACTTCTAATGCTTTATGAATACCTGATCCAAGTCGATGTTTCTTAATCGATAATTCTGTAGCATGAGTAATATGAATTGTGTACATTAGCGATCTCGCTAAGAAATATACTGGGTCACGCATATCAGGCGTCTTTAATGCTCTTTTATTGATAGATTTAATGGATGATGATTCTGACTTTTTTGACATTTTATTAATTAATATAATTTTTAATATAAAATAAATGCGGGACAGTCTTAATATTCCTAATAGAAAATTGATTAAGAAGAAACATTATCATTTGGGTCCTCAAACTGAAACTCCTGTACTTTATTATGCCCCAAATATTACTGAATCAGGTTTGTGCTATTTCGGTACTACTCCTGAATTCTTGCTTCCTCCATATCAATTCCAATACGATCAACCTAATCGGCTAACAGTGCCTAATCCTTATGCTCCACCTCCTGAGCAAGGCTATTATCCACCTGTATCAGGTAATAAGAGACGAGTATATGAAGCCGATAATAATGCTGCTGATAGAAACCTTGTTCAATTAATTAGAGACCCACAAATGCGCCATATTAATGAACGCAAACGTCCACAGGGAGTTTACACTATGCACGGATTTAGAGCATATAAAACAGTCAAACAAGTAGATCCAGATCTTGAAGAGACATTTGCATACGCTAAAGCCTTCTATTACTAAATATTTAATGCAAAAGTGAATTGGCTTTAGTACGTTTAATTATATTGCTAGGTGATTTTTTAGTTTTGCTGTCAGATCTTCTAAGCAAATCGCTTGCACTAACTGATCGATTATCCAATAAACTATTAGCGCTTGTTTTATTTCTTTTCAACAAATCGTTACTGCTACTATTGCTGCGTAATCGGCTTCCACCTTCAAGATTGGGTAAACTATTACCGCGAACATCTTTAATATTATCTTTGCATTGTTTTACTTTATCTTTAATTAAGTTACCTTGATCAATGTAAACATAAAATTGCTTAATATCACTAGCGCTAAGATAGTATAACTTCTTGCCGACCAACACCATCATTTGCTTTTCTGCTATTTGACCTCCTTCACAAATGCTGCGACTTGTAACTTCAATTGAACCTTTGTAAAATCCGCTATTACAATAAACATTCTTTTCTTCGTTTGACTTTTTATCGACATATGTTTTATTTAAAACATAAGCAATTCTAGCATTAATCGGTAATTCTTTAACTGCAGTATTGAAGTCTACTAACTTTCTTGGCTTGATTTCTTTGCGCAAATAATCATTCCAATCGAACTTCTTCTTGATTTTATCAATTCTGCTGCGTTTTGACTTTGCTTTTGGTTCATCTGGTTGTATTTCTTTAATTGATTTAATAGTTTCTTTTCTGTGTTTTTGTTTCTTCTTGCCATCAAGAATAACTCGCATGGATTTGAGAGAAGCCATTTTAAAATTGATTTTTAATTAAAATTATATTATTATTATTGATAAATAATGACTTCAAAGGACTCATGTTCGGGTGAGGAGATTTTTCATTCTGTGATTGAATACTTAGCAGGTAAAACTCCCGAAGTAGAATACAAGATTAAAGTAGATAGGAAATTATTCATTGAATTGCTATCTATATTTTCTGATTTAACGCCATCAATATCGCAAACCAGTAATGCTATTTATAATATCGATTTAACTGTTTCGGGTATCAAGCAAATGTATAATTATATAATCAGTAAAGATTATATTTCAGGTACAATTACTAAATACACCAAACAGCGATTAGTTGACGCATTCTTAGACGACTTTCCGAACATTAAATTAAGTATCAGCTTAGAAACTGTATTAGATAAAGATAAACCTGCTGGAGTAAGTGCAAAAGCTTCAATGTTCAGAATCAAAAACAGACTTTCATTTGAATGTGGAAGTTGGCGATATGATTTTACACAAGTAGTGCAAATTGATCCTACTGATCCTACTTATACTACTGATACTGTAAGAGTTAAATGCAGAGATATGTTTAGCAGTTGTGCTGTATTATCGGGCGATGCATTAGTTAAAGAATTCATCGCTACTTCATATGATGTAACTATTAAGCAATTTGAATTAGAGATTGAGTTAATTGACAAATTTGAGCTGAAACATATTACCAGTCATTCATTCTTAGATTGTATTAGCTCTAAACACAGCTTAGAATTCAAGAATCGCATCTATCATGATTTAATGCTTAAGAGTATCGCTGTCGCAATTGGCAAAAATCCAAATGGTCCATTGAGTATTAAACTCTTATTGCCATTTGCAACTACATTATCTAAGGCTGACTATAATCGCATTTATCCACCAACTAATTATTACATTTCTCGTAAAGCTGATGGTGACAGAGCATTATTAGTCAGCACTAGTGACTATATTAATTATTTAGTTACTGATAAATTGCAGCAATTAGATGGCTTCGATAAATCTCATATGTCTGGAGCATTCATTCCGATGGTTATTCTTGAAGGCGAGTTTATTGGCGGCAAAACCAATCATTTCTTAGTGTACGATGTATTAATGGATAATGGTAAATTAGTAACTGATAAATCATATGAGAACAGAATCATTACTGCTTCTAATTGCTGTAATTATTTTAAAGATTTAAAAGCAATTCAAGTGTTGCCTAAAAAAGTGTACAAAATCACTGATAATTTGCATGACGTGTTCAAGCAAGTTCAGACTGATAAATTTGGTTATCCCGATGATGGTTATGTTATGACTGAATATCATAATGATTATTTTAACACTAAATGCTATAAGATCAAGCAGCATAACACTATTGATTTCTTAGTGATGAAATTGCCAACTAAATATATGATGCAATTACCAATTGATGCTAAGCGTGCTAAGAATTCAACAATTTATTTGCTGTTTTGTGGTTTGAACACTAATACAATGGAAAATATGGGTATTTCTAAATTACCATTTTATGATGCATTATTTCGAGGATGTGATTTCCGAAGACGACTCCCAATTCATTTTGCACCTCCTGATAATCCATATGCATTTATTTGGTATGCAACTAAAGCAGAAGATCAGCAATTAAGCGAATATATTGATAAAGCTGATCCTAATAGGCCTTGGGTAATTGCTGAATTGAATTACGAATTTGCAAATGATGTGAGTACATGGCACTTAATGCGTATTAGAGTTGATCGACTAAATGAACCTAATTATTTTGGTAACGATTATGTCGTAGTTGCATTGCCTACTTGGATCATTATTCAAGATCCATTAAAGATTGAAGATATGCATCTTAGTGTAGTTAATTATTTTAAAACTGGAAAAGAGAATTTCTATGAAGCACAAACCACTACTATGTCATTCATTAAATACGAACTATTTGGTATCGCATTTGATATGATCGAGAATAAAAAACCAGCAGTTATTGATTTAGCAGTCGGTAAAGGACAAGATTTGAATAAATATGTTACTCATAATGTGTCTAGACTGCTTGGTATTGATATTGATCGAGTAGCTTTAAATGAACTTTTAACTAGATATTATTCATTAGCCAGTAAATACGATTCGAAAGTCAAACTTAACGTTAATATTATGCAGCAAGATCTTTCTCAACCACAAGCAGAAATTGTCGATAAGATTAAATCGCTATGGAAAGTAAATGGTAATTTTGTCTATCCTGATTTAATCGTATGCAATTTGGCAATTCATTATTTCATTAAAACGCTTGAAGAATTGACTAATGTCGCTACTATACTAAAGTCGCTATTACCATCAAATGGCTTATTTATGTATACTACTTTTAACGGTGAAGCAATTCATAAGTTATTAATTAGTAGTCCTAATGGTGAATGGCTAAAGCAAGAAGGAACTGCTGTTAAATACAGAATCATTAAAAAATACCAGGGTGATCAGTTTCATAAGTTTGGTCAAACTATTCAAGTTAAATTACCATTTACAGGTGATGAATTATATGAAGAGAATTTAGTTAATATTGATTTTGTTAATGAGGTATTTACTAATATGGGATTGCAAATAGTTAAATCTGGTAGCTATGCTGAGTTCTTCCCGTTGATGAAAACACAGCATGCTATGACTAATGCTAAATTAAGTGATGATGATAGGCAATTTATTAGCTTATATCATTATACTATTATGAAAATGAATTAGACTTGAACGCCATGATTATGGTCATATACTTTTTTAAGCATATTACTAGCACCGCCTCTAGAACTATCACTTCCAACAGTAAGCAGTCCAAGTACGAATCCAATAATCATAAAGATAAATGTCAAGATCACAAAGATAGAAATGATCGCTACTGCTGTCCATCCCAACTTTTTACATACGCTAGTGTATTTTTCTCCGTCCATTTAAGTTTTAATAATTGGGAAATTAATTTTTATTAAATCATTATCTTTTCAATGTTACTAGTCATTGGTTGGGGTAAAACATTTTCCCCTCCTTTATTCTTCTTGCCAACAGTGTAATAGACAATTCCAATTAGTGCACCTATCATGATCACTAAGAACATAGCAAACACAATAAATACTTTCCAATTAAAGCTTTCGGATCCGTCCATAATTGGTTGAGTAATTGCTTGCTTTACATGCTTCACTTCTTCATTCTTTGGTTTTTTCATCAACACAATAACATTATAGCCTCTATTATCTTTCATGTCTTGTATTCTATTCTTCTCATAACTAATAATATATTTTGGATTTTGCGCATGATTGATTATATGAGTAGCGTGATATTCATCATTGTTGAGATACACTGGATCACCAACCACTACATCAGTAAATTCAATCAAATTGCCAGCAGGTATTTCACCACTATGTGAGCCATTCTTCATCTTAATGCGATACTGCAATAATTCATCAGTGTAATTCTTAATGGTGGTATAAGGAATATACATATTTTATTAGACAGGAATTAATAATTTGAATTTTATTTATTCATTATATGGAAGCTAATCTTTGTAATAGCGGTTGGGTAATTGTTAATGACTATGGCAAATTCATGCTAAATATTATTTACTTTGAGGAATATACACGTGTTGAGTTGCGTACAGTTTATTTTAGAGATATAATCTATAGCGACTATATTTGCAAGTCGTATAGACCCACTGATATATGTGAAACAAGAATATCGCTGATAATGCTTAGCTTTATGAAGATCATGCATGTTATGAGTGATAAAGATTTTAAGGAATTTCACAAAAAGCTATCTCGCATGGTCGACTTAATGTTTAGTTAATTTGATTTTTTAACAAGCAATTATTGCAAATGATTCAGTATCGCAAATCCTATTTTGACATTTATAATTCAGATGAGCTCATAATTCTAATTGAAATACGAAATTGTGGCGATCTAGTAACTAACCCAGTAACAGTATATATCAACTTGATAGACAGTATTATAGATTTCATATCTAAGTACTATCCAGTCAGATATATTTATTCGCATAAAAAACTATGGAAATATATAAATGCATTAGTTGATTCGTTTAATAATGATATAAACGCATTTATCATAACGCTAATTACTGATGAAGATAACCAGGAGGTTGGCGATATAAGAATCTCCTGTCGAAATAACCTAATAGAGGCAAATCATAATCATCAGAATAATTGCTATTAGTCATATTAACATATTTACTTCCATATGATTTTTTACGATTAACTGATTCATTATATAATGAATCAATATAAGTGCCATTAATAGCTGGTTCAGTATTAACACTCGCATAAGGATAATTGCGACTTCTAGCAATTGCATTTGTTTTAGTGAATCGTTCATTTGAATAATTATAGGCGCTTCCAATGTTATTGGAAGAGGTATTGGGAGCGCTTCCAATAACATTGGGAGCTCTAATACTAAACGGTACTTGAGCAATTAAAGGAATAACAGTACTATCATATGGATAATCAACTTTAATTTCTTGACCAGTTTCATTAAACATATGATATTGATTGTCGTATTGTAGTACTAGCATTACACTATTTTCACGCAATCTAGCTGCTTTAATAGTTGCATCATAATTAAGTTTGTCATGTATTCCATGAAAACCACCACCAACATGTCCATATATTTCTGGTGCACCATTAATATAAGAATAATTGTCATCAGTGTTCATTTTAGATTTCTTAGGTGGTCCAATAGTGCGAAAATACATATTGCAATTGAGATCTTTCAGCATCAAATCGCGATGTTTTCCAATTGGAATTATACCTTCGTAATTACCATCAAGCTGTTTACCATTAAGAACTTGTGGAGGATAATTATGGCTTAATTCATTATAAGATCTATGACTTGGTTTTTGACCTGTGCTGAAATTCATCATATAATCTTGTGGAGCATTGAATTTAGGATAGCGACTAGATAATGTGTATCGCTGATTGCCTACCTTTGTATTGAGATTCTCTAAATAAACATCTGAATCGGTGTAATTGCTTTGTCCGTTTGGATACATACCTGGTAGCGAATCCTCATCAAATCTAGCGTAAGGTCCTTCATAATCTAAGACCTTATAATATAGCGATCTTCCTGTTAAATTAGTAAGTCTAATATCCATTTAGAGATATGAAAAATGTTTATTATATTTAATAATACTAATTTAGTTATCTATCTAATCTAAAATGGCTACTATTACTACGAGAAAAGCTTCAAGTAGGATAACTTATACAGGTGATATAAATACTAATAATGGTCAATTGGGATTGCATGCAAATGTATCAGCTAGTTCTTCATATACTATTGCATCTCCATATTATACTTCATATAATATAGTATTCACTAGTGCAACAAATAATAGTACTATTGTATTACCTGCTATAAATACTACTACTGGTGTTAGAATGGGATGGAAATCTAGGTTTTTAGTCACTATACCAATGTCATCTATTCAAGCTGGATCATCGCAAACATTAACTATACAAAATGTGTCATTCACAACTATATATATAATCAATTGCATGGCTAATAGCAGTTTTTCTACACCATCTAGAGTTTCTTTTGTCATTACAGCATTAGGACCAGGTATATCAAACTATTATATTGAATATGATACACCATCGCCAACTAGAACTGCTATGATTGATAGTCATTTAACATCTAATAGTGGTGTTCAGACTAAGTTATTTCCCACAATTACTAAACTATATTTAAGTGGGGCAGGAACACCTAATATAAATGTGTTATCTTCTACACCAGTAGCGATAGTATTCAATACTTTTTCAAGTATTCTCCAATATGATGTATCCATTTACACATTTTCATCTCCGTCAACACGAATAACTTTTGTTAGATCTGGTTCTTATTATGTCAGTCTCGATGTGAATCTTTCAGCTGCTGGTGGTGCTACAGTTTCAAATTGCGTATTTGCAATAAGAAAAAATGGAGGAATAACCACTACATCTAATTATTGCACTACTAATAGTTCAATTGGATCATTTCAATATGTATTAAAGGGATTCATTACTGTAGCAGCTAATGATTACATAGAAATAACTGGTGGTAGAACTTCGACAACTATAGGGACACTTACTGTTAATAATAGTAGTGTTTTAAATATTATTTGTTTCGGTGCATCATAAAATATGACTACTACATTTAAACTTTCCAGTTCAAGGCAAAGATTTAATAATGGATGTGGTATAGATGTAAATAGTGGTTCTATGGGTGGATTAGTAAATATAACTACATCAGCGGATTTCAGCTTAGTTCCACCAACAACTTTCAATATGTATTATTTTATTTATGTAATTAAAACTGATTCTGTTATCAATGTTACATTACCATCATCAACAGATGTTACTACTGGATGGAAAGCGCGAATAATATTAGTAAGTGCTGCTAATACAGGAATTATAAATTTAATAAGTGCTGGTTCTAATATTGGTACATTATCATCAGTGGGTTTAAAATATATAGGCGTAGAAATTCAATTAGTTAATATTAGTGGTATATTATATAGAATTACATATTTTATAGGCAATACAACAGGAGAGCAACTTTTAATACCATATAATATAGTTTCAGGTAATATCGTACCAACTATTAGACCATATTACGCGTATAAGTTTTTCTCTTATTCTGGATTAGCAGGTTCTGCAAGCATAGATGGCAATACAACTACTCTTGTAGCTATACCTTGGGATTCTAATACTCCGGGTAGATATGTTGATCAATTTGCTTTCGATACATCAGTTAGCACTAGAATATATCCCACTATAATTAGTGCAGTTGTAAGAGTTAATGTATGTGTATATGTAAATTCTACTGGAGGTGCGACTAATGTTAATACATTATCAGTAAGACAGAATGGAAGCAGTTTTACAATTGCTTCAACAGTTACAAGTACTTCACCTGCTGGATCTCAAATATTATATTTAACATGTGGGGCTTTTGCAGCATCAACAGCAACAAATTATATAGAAATTATGATAGGTAAATCCACTGCTTCGGTTGGATCAAATCTAGTAGATAGAATATCAACATACTTATTTGCTGAATATTTTTATCTATAATAAATGTCTATAGTATATTCGCCAGCTAATATAATTAATTATATTAATGGTGATTTAGATGTTAATGCTGGTTATTTAGGTGAATCAGTTTCTATTACAAATGTAACTACTAATGTTAGTTTAGAATTAGGTATTGCACCATTATTATTAACTAAATATTATTCTACTTATACAATTCAAACAGAATCAGCAATTACAGTAACTTTACCAACATCATCAAATTTAAATATTGGATGGTATACTCGCATTGATTTAATTTCAAATACTGGAACTGGTTCAATTACAGTTTTAAATGGTGTTTCGAATATTGCACAATTAAATGGTAATACAATAACAGCAAGACAAAGAGCATCAGTAAATATAACTCTTATAGATAGCACAACTTACGTATCACTATATTCGCTGCCGTTATATGGAACATCCAATCTGTTACCACTTTATACTTCTAATGGAATATCATTACGCAATAATATATTTTGTTGCTTCTTTTCTTACTGTGATATTTCAAGCGGTACACCAATTGACGCTAATGTATCTATTAGTGTACCACTTAGATGGATTAATCCAACAGGTCAATTCTTCGATTCTAGTTTTTATACAATAGCGAATAATACTCGTATTACAGTATTAGCAACTGGTTCATATAAGTTTTCCGGCATTATTGGCATTAATAATTCAGGCGGCAGTACTCAAGCTAATACAATCATCAGGCCATTATTAAACGGAACTACATTTTTAACCAGTTTTAATATTACTCCTGGTACAATTAATTCATTCGCAGATGGAGTATATATGTTCGATGGAATTTTTAATCTTAATGCAAATGATTATATTGAAATTGTAGTTGGTAAGACAATAGTTTCATCAGGCACTAATCCAGTTGATTTGGCTAATACATCAATGACAGTTAGATTAGTGGGACAATGAATATAATAAATTTGTTATTTTTTATTTATTTATATCGATGAAAAAATAATATAATGCCTGTTCCGCGTGATCAGCAATTATATGAAGCAGTGAAAAAGCGTTTATATAAGAAAATGCCTACACATTCAGCATATAGATCTGGTATATTAGTTAAAAATTATAAAGCAGCATATAAACGCAAATATCGTAGCGATGATGCTTATATCGGTAAAAAGCCAACTAAGAAAGCAGGATTGAAACGCTGGCTTGCTGAAGATTGGCGCAATCAAAGAGGTGAAATCGGCTACAAATATAAAAGTGATGTTTATCGTCCTACAAAACGCATAACACCTAAAACACCTAAAACATTCAGTGAGTTAGACAAGAAGGCAATCAAACGTGCTAGACGTACAAAGGCTACTAAAGGACGTGTTAAGAGATTTTAATTGAATATATGCAAGTAAAATAAAAATAATGAAGGAAACAGTGCGTATGATTATTGAAAGACTCTATTGCAATTGTAGTACTTTAGAGGATTCGCCCATCTATAATGATTATCTTGCATTAAAGAGTTTTGCTACTGCGATTGGTGGAAGCGTTCATACTAGTGAGCGTAATATGAAATATGATATATTGCTTAAAGATTATGTTGATTATTTACCATATGGTAAATACCAATTACGTTTTAGAGGCGCTGCTAAAGAATATATCGATTCAATTATGGAAACTCAAATTGAAAAATTAAAAGATGTTAATGTTGGCATTGTTCATAGTAATCGCTTAAAGCCTAAGCAAGATGAGTATTTCATTTGCAAACATTGTTGCCCTATTTGTAAAGATTCATCTAGAGGTTGCCCTATTCATTGCTGTACTACTTGCTGGAAATATTTATCAATTATGAGTAGAATCAATATTAATCAGAAAAAACGAGTAATTAAAAACAATAAGCGTCGTAATGCATATACTAACAGCTTAAATGCAATTATTAATAGCACAGAAGAATTCTTAGACATTAAAACATCTGGATCATCTGGCTATTTTCACAGCTTATATGATTTAATTCATTATTTATATTTAACATATGATTATCTTGAGGAAGATATTATTAGAGTGATCAGAGCGCTAAAAACCATTCAGTAAATAATTGATTATTTTTTACGCATAAAATATGTACAATAAATTGCTAGATAAATTAGTATTAGTTAAAAGCGATAAGAATACTTACAGTATATATAACCATGATTTCCAATTATTAGTTAGTTCATTGCCATCAAATTTTAACATTCCATTTGAACATATGAAGCTTTTTGCATTTGGGAAAGAATTAAACATCAAAAGAATAGCAATTAGCTCACCAAAAAATAGCAAAAAGTCAGTTAAAAGATGGTTAATTAGATTGATTAATAGTATAAGACCATCTGTCAATAACACTGATCATATTAATGATTGCGAATTATATCAAGTGGAAAAGTTAATGTTCAAATCGGCATTTACCATTACCGATTATTTCAGCGATAATATTTACATCATTGAAATTAAAGCTAATGCAATATTACTAATTGATACTACTTCTTGTGAACCGATGATAATTTATATGTGCAATAATCACATACTTTATCAGTCTAATTTACTAGATAAGTATTTCATGAACATAATAATTAATAGCCTTTAACGTTTTGTGTTTTTTCTTTTAGATCTTACTTTTGCTTTTGCTTTCACTCCTGTCTTTTTACGTGAATAGCGTTTGCGTGTTTTATCTCTCGCTGTTTCATAACTAATAATTGGCAGTATTACATTTTTAATTCCATTTGAAGTTATGAAATTGGTCAGCTTTTTCTGATCATGTAATACAGCATTTGGGAAGTCTTTATATTCTGGACACCATTTCTTAATATATATACAATTGGGATCAAGCTTGGCACCTTGAAGCCAAGGATTAAACATTCGAAAGTATGGTTGCTGATCTACTCCTGAACCAGCAACAAATTGCCAATTGCCGTTATTCTGAGCAGGATCATAATCGAATAGTTTAGTAGCGAAATAGCGTTCTCCGAATCGCCAATGCCAGCCAAGCACTTTTGTAAGAAAAGCAGCTACTATCAATCTTCCGCGATTATGCATATAGCCAGTATTATTTAGTTCCCTCATACAAGCATCTACAACAGGGAAGCCAGTTTTGCCAAGACACCAAGCAGTTAATTGTGCTTTATCTGTTGGACTAGTAATAGCGGTTTTCCAATTTGCATGAAAGTTTAAATTAAAATTACGTCCATATACATGAGGATATGCCCATGCAACATTCATATAGAATTCTCTCCAATATAACTGTTTAATTAAATCACTAGCGCCTTTACCAAGTGTATCTTTAGCTGTCCAATACACTTCTCTCATTGATACAGCACCAAATTTAATATAAACAGACATATGAGTAGTTGGTATTGCTAAACAACTGCGATCCTTATTGTATGATTTAAAATTGCTGATTGATTTTAAAACAGTATTAGCATTCTTAACATCAATTGTTTTATTAATATTCAATTTGCGTTTTATCATTGGAATATTAACTGCTCCAATTACATTTTTTATAGTACCACTGAAATAATTGCTGTGTTTATTGATTAGTGGTAATTCAGGTTTAACCTTTGAAGCAGTATTATAATATGGAGTGAATTTCTTATATACTCCACCAGTACCAGCAACGAATTTATTAATTGGATACATACCATAATCTTCAGTTAATATGTATTCGCATCCATGCTTATTGCAAATTGATTCTACATCGCGATCACGCTCTAATGCAAATGGTGTATAATTTGCATTATTCGCTACAATTGATGCACCAGTAGCAGTAATTAATTTGCTAACAATAGCAGTTGTATTGCCAAAATACATATGCAATTTGGACCCATGTGATTTCAATTCAGCATCTAATATATCTAATTGCGATACCATAAACATAATAGCAGGTATAGATCTGTACTTATTAGATGAGCCAATTTGCTCAGGTGTGAATATAAATACTGGTACAACTAAATCACAGCTAGACATTAATTGTATTAAACCAATATTATCTCTAAGTCGCAAATCATTATGAAAAATGAAAATACCAATTCTCTTATTCATTTAAATTTAACAATAATTTATTTAATATATAATAAATATGTCATGTCGCGATAATATACTAAACAAATTACATCACTTACAACATGACGTATGTGAATCGCTGATATACCAATTATTGTTATATTGTGATAAAGTCACATTTAGCAATAGTTGCATTAATGTTTATGCAATTAAACGTCCTGGATTAATTGATTTGCTTAATGGTAGAACGCTAATGAAAATCAATTTAACAAATGGAAAAATAATAATTAGTTTACCTGCTTATACTGATAATCCAGTTTATCAATGTAACATTGATAGCAGTTACGTTAATGGCAATAGCGTTAAATTAGTTAATGTATTTGTTAATATTTATAATAGCATTTTCAATAAATTAGAATATCAAGCTATCAGTAGTGTAGAAGAAATATTGTTTCTAGTCGGCATCAGTAATAAGGCAATAAAGAAGGACTTTATCATTCGTGTATACAATAAAGGCAATATTTACAGCGATTTGTCAAGCCGATTACTAAACTCATTTGATATTCTATTTGAAGATATACTTTATTTTCGATCTAAATATAATGCAAATGATATATTAAGACGTTTCAGTGGATTGGTATTGAATGGTGAAATCAGTGATGATATTGCTAAAGGAATTGTTTATCTTAAATCCAATAATGAAATGAAGCTGAATGAATTAGAGCGATTCCCATCACTTAAATATGCTGATATTATATGCGAATATGATATATACTTGTGTAGCAAATATAATGCATTAAGAATAAATAATACGCAAATACAAGGCAATAGTCCATATGAATCATTTATTAAGAAGCGATAAATTTGATTAGTTCAATTAAAAAAAATAAATGTCATCGCTGAAATTGGAATATGCGGATCTTAGCGACATGGATTTTGAAGCTCATAGTATCGAATCACTATCACTGAAACAATCGCTGGGATTACAAAACTTAGACAAATTCTCAGAATTAAAATCATTAACAATTAATAGATGTTCTTATACTGATCACATTGACACTATTAGAAATATTAAATTGAAGAAATTAAATATTGCTGAATCAGTAATTGATATTAGGGATTTGTTGAATTTAAATATCGGTGAATTGGGGTTTGAATCTAGTAAGTTGAGAAATATTGAAAGTTTAAATGAAATGGATTTGCATTCATTAGAGATCAAATCACCAATTAATTTTAATAACTTATCACTGACTCAGCAATCAATTACAAAACTCATATTGATTGATGGCTTAATGAATAATTTAATTCCAATTAAAGATTTGATAAATTTAGATTATTTACATCTACAAGGAATGCGATTAAATTGCTTGGAGAGTATTGATTCATTTAGCAATTTAACACATGTAAACATAAATAATAATCGCATTAACGATATTACTCCGCTATCATCGCTAAAACATTTGCAATATTTAAACATCAACGCTAACTCAGCTGTTGGTAAAATCAAATGCAAAACTGCAATTGAACTTTTAGATATGGGTATTGCGCCTCAAATAATGAATGCGCTACTTAACTGTGATGACAATAATATCGATTGTAGTGTGGTAGATGAAATGAAAGCAGTAATTGCTTCTAGATCGATCAAATCAGCATAAAAAATATCAGTAGTTTTTTAATTAAATATTTGCTGATTTTAATTTACTTTTTACCATATTCATAACGGCATCATTCTCTTCGCTATCTATCATTTGATTTAATTGGCTAATTTCATCAGCATTAAATGAAACAGTATTAATTCTATATTTTTCAAATGCAGCACAAGTAATAGGACAGATTTGCTTAACCATTTCATATGCTGCCTCAGCGAATACTCTAATCTCTTGTTGCGCATCTGATGCTAATCGCAATGCCATAAAGTTCAAGAAATTATGCAGATTAACTTTCCAATATACACGTGTATAGATGTTAACTGGTAAGCCAATTCTGGCTAATTCTCTAGCGACTCCAGCATCGCATAATTCTTTATATGGACCATATTGGAAATTGCTCATACCTATGTAATCATAGAAATCATTAATTACATTATCTGATGCTGCTTCATCACTACTCATTTGTTTATTAGACTTATGTTGCATACGTACAGTTTTAGGAATGTAAAATAGATCTTTCATTTGACTATATCTTCCTGAGAATTCATTGAATGATCCAGTACGATGACGCACCCATTGACGCATTACAAAAATAGGCATATCAATAGCAAATTTCAATTCAACCATTTCAAATGGGGAAGTATGTTTATCCATGTATAATCGATTAATTAGTTTAATATCTGCATTAGTGAGTTTATCAGACGTTCTATCATTCCCAGTTGACACTCTCGCTGCTTCTACAATTGCTCTTTCTGCGTTACGTAATCTTGGCATACAATCTACCAATTCTACTGATCCGTGATCTAATACTTTAGTATAAGTGTTAATTCCCTGTAAAATATCCATTTGATTTATTAATTATTTTTATATATTTAATTCAAATTTAATGTATAGCCCTCTTAATGTTTCGCTGATAAATAGTATTCAATTTACAGTTATGCTTTCTGCAATTATGATTTGTCAATGTGTTCGGGTTAATACGAGTCGCTAACATATGTATATATTCTAAATTGTGTTCTTTTTGTTTATCACATAACAGTATTATTATGTGATCATTAATATCATCTACAATCTCTGATACTTTATTAGCGTATTCGCGTTTCTTATTGTCGTCATTCCATCTGACAATTAATGGCTGAATCAACATTCTCTTCAAATCGTCATCCATTATTGAGAACTGAGATCGCTCACAATGCTTAACTGCTTTTTGCACTAAATACCAACTAATTGCTCCATGACTAAATAAGAATTTTATATAATTTAATATTGAACTGAGTAATTCTTTTTGCAATGATCGCTTACTGAACTTGCCTATTAATGCAGTAGCACTTCCAAATGATTTGAATATATTTGAATAACCGGGAAAAACACCATAAGTCATTTGCAATGAATGATATATATTATATCTGTTGAATAGTTTTAGTTTATCATGGGGCAAATTAGCAAAATCAATATAATTATAAACATGTATATATGCATTATCGCTAATTTCTGAACATGAATTTATTGTTTTGCTGATTAATTCTTCATCTAAAGTCGCTAATGCATATCGAATAACAGACTTATCGCTACTAGCCCATAGCCTCCATAAATCAATTGTGTTATGATCTTGCCTAGATTTGAATTCATCTAATGTAATATATTTATAATCCACATAAGTTAGTCTGACATTTATGCTTGGATATTTATGCAATATATTATAAATATCTTTATTCATCACTAATACTGACTTAGGATAAACCAATTCAGGTTTGAATTTAGCGAATAGTCTAGAATAACTGTCATCCAACAATTTCAATGTATTTGGATAATCACCTGGTATGTATTTTTTACGTAATAGCTGCTTGAATATCTTATTTTGCGTGATTAATAAGTTAAATTGGGCTCTATTGGATTGTTTCAACTCAGATAATAAATGTAGCAATTCAATGTCAGCGGCTTTACTGAGAAAATTCTCATCATAGTAATTACAAGTCGCTATGTACTTATCATCTATACCAAGTATGCAATAACCATTGCTATCAAACTCAGCATTAGGTAAGAGATTATAAATACTATGAGTGATAAATAGGTCTATATCAGACATAAGATCTTTAGTACCACGTAATTTGTATAGGCATTTTGCAAGTGATTTATAGCCATGTTTCTGCTTTAATTTTAGCAAATCTGAAAAATTGATTTTCATTTAAGATTATAAATTATTTGTTTAATATATGTATCGTTATCCAGCAGTACATCAAGTAGATATTAATCATGATAAACCAGTAAAATACTACTTAGATTTGAAGGCTAAACATGGTGTAAAATCAATTAGAGCTTTGAAAGAATTAGGAATTGTAAGGCCAAACGAGATCAGAACTGGATCAGATAATGAAATAAATATCAGCAAATCTATTAAGTATGATGACGATGGTTATTGCTCTTATGTTGAAGGCAATATCAGTACGCGTGATGTACACACATCATATTCCGGTAGGATTTACAGATTAAGTGATATACATGATATAATGTTGCGCAAAGAGATAAAAATTAAAGGCAATGAATATGATGGAAATATGCTTCCTATAGATAAAAAGATAAAAATTCTTAATTCTATATTCGATAATCAACCTAATATGCGAGTAAGTTTATTCAGTGAAGGTTCAGTAGGTAAAATCAATAGAGTAGTACACGATGAATTAAGAATTGAGAAAACAGTTAATATTCTAGTTAAATCAGGTTCTCCAATATTAGTTAATTATATACTTAATCTTGTTAATGTATCAAGAAAAAGCGATATAATAGAAGATCGTATTAGGGAATTATTGAAGGGAAGAAAAATTAAATATTATGATGTTTACACTATTTTACGTAAATATTCTGATGAAATTGAATACGAAAGTGGTAAATATGAGTTAGCTTATATGAATAATATTCCTCCTGAAGATATTACATTTGATGAAAGTCGCTATCTTTATTTATTCTCTAATCCAAACACTGAAATTGTTAAGTATTTCTGTGATAAATTAGGTGAAGAATCAGTAAAAATAATCTTAGAGGGTGTCAGCCATATATGTGATGGTGCTTATAGAGTTATTGCACATTTATTGCCTGCAGATTACTATTTTAATGGATTATACAATATCAGTAATATATTTCATAGACTACAAATTCTTGAGTATTTAGAACCATATGGTGCATCTACTAGTCGTGTAGATCATTCTATTAGAAGATTAAGTGAATACGATACTGATCCCAATAATCGCAGATTGTATGAAATCACTAATCGCATTCCAAATGATATTAGGAATTTCATATTTGGTGAATACAGATCATCAGACGAATTACCACTTAAATCACATATTCAGTCATTTAGCAGAAATGAACTTGCTATGTATGACGCAATTGTCGCATGTTCAATTAATTCATATTTATATATAAGATATAAAGTCTATAAGTATTGCATTAAAACAGAAATTAACATAAATACATTAGACAGATTGTTCGAATATATTAAAAAAACTGATGATTATTGGTTAGCTGAAATGATCTTTGATAAGCATTATTGCATACAATCAACTAACATGCTTAAACATATTTGTGGATCTAATAAGTTATATGAATCAATAGGGCACTATATTATACCCGATTTAGTGCAAATACATGAATGCAGAAATACTAATTGTCCATTTAAAGCAAGACTTATTTCACGAACTAAATCAGCTAGAAATTAATTAGATATTTATTTTTTATACCTTTTATAAACATACGAACCTACTATCACCAATACAATAGTGACAATAATAATCACTAATATTTCCCATAATGACATTGGATCAGCTAATTGGCAATATTTAGATGCACCACTTCCTCTACAAACGCTTCCAAATGCGCAATTTTTACGACTATTGCATACAATAGAACTGCAAGTTTTACCAGTACATTGCATATTTTGTGGACAATCACTAGTGGATTGGCATGCCAATGACGAACATGTTAAGTTGTTACATACTGATCCTGGTCCAATCTTAGAGCAATCGCTATCAGTAGTACAACTATTAGATATACATCCATCAGAACCACCACAAACACAGAAATTATATGGATCACCACACTTATTGCCATTTATTATATTGTTCTCATCTACAGTATAACAGTCAGTTGCCAAGTCACACATTTTTTATATTAGAAAAATAATTATTCTTCTAATTAAAATGGGAAGAGGGACTGATCAAAGTATTGCTGCTTCAGAAATAACTAAAATTGTTTCAACTGTCATGGCTACAATGGAATCATCAAATGCAGTATTAGTCAGTAATAATGATCTTATAATTCAGTTAAATAAAGATTCAGATAATTGCAAAAATAGGAGTATAACATTTCAAAAAGATACATATGTAAGTACTGGTACTGTTTTCACATCAGAAGAAACAGTGCAAACCATGTATGCTAACATTGTTAATCAACTCAGCGCTGAATTAGATAGCGATGTAACTGGTAGTGGTTTTGGCCCTGGTACTCAACAACAAATCGCAGCAACTATACAAAATATGCTGGCTAATACATTAACCACATCAACTATTATGTCTTATGTAAGCAGTATTAATAACACTAATATCAGTATTCAAGTTTGCTATGGAAGTAAAAATTCCACTAATTTTATCTTTGGCAGCTATAATGATGTTTACAATTTCTATTATGATCAGTATTCCCAAATGGCTCAAGTGCAACAGGTTTCAGCCGATATCGCTAATACTCTAGATGCATCGGCTTCATCCAAAAAAACAGGCATTTTAGCTGTCATCACTAGAATGATCGCACTTGTTTGCATTGTAATTATTATCATTATCGGTATTGTAATTGTAATTATTGCATTTGGCATGTTTGGCAGTTGGTAATTTGTTATTAATTCATTTATTTTTTATCTGTCTAATTAAAAATGACATTCCTTGGTGGATATGAACTACATCACTCACAAGTTATTCTTGCTATTCTAGTAGTAGTAGTGATTATTATGTTAATTGCATATTTGATTGTAGGAGGTTTCAGCTTTGCTACTAATGTTGTGCTACTTGTTGTTGTATTTGCTACTGGTGTAGCTGCAGCTTACGCAATGAAGAACTCATTTCAATAATTAATTGCGACGATTAGCAGCCTTCTTAATTGACTTAACTCGCAATTCTTTAATATAAATTTCAAATGGGTAATAGGTACCCACTACTCTAGCTTCACTAATTTCCATATTAGTAATATTGTATTTTTTATACAGAAACGCAAATAGCATTAATTTTATCTTTGCTATTTCTGCATTACCGACTATTTCATATGTGATATATTCGTTATATGCTAATCGCAATGCTAAATTTGTATGACAATCGAATATCGCATCTGTTCTGTTCATCTGATCGCGATTAATGCGATGTCGCATATTACTGCTGGGAATATTAACTATCGCATCGTCTATAATTGGCACAATTTCATAATCAAGTAGTGGAAATACTTTAACGATTTGCCTACCATCTATCTTAAATATGACATTACCAATGCGATTATCAAAGAATGATTTAGATGTACTGTCTTTGCGTTCGTAATTAGCAGTTATGCCTTTTAGCGATTGTTCAATTAAAGATAATCCAACTGAATCAGTAATTAATATTGGCAGTTGTCTATCATAAAAACATCTCACTATTGGAGCATTTAAAGTGCTTAGTATACTTAATAAGTTGATTTGAGTTGAATTGAAATTATTAAACATTTTATTGTCGCCAACATCAGGTATGAAATTGCCTCCATTAATTCTTTCAATATCAGCAATTATAAGTCCTATTTTTTCTCTGATTTTGTCCATTTTTCCTATATTTTCAATTAAACATGCTTGATGTAATGCTTCTTCAAGCATATATTTGGGATGTACATAAACCATATTTATAGATTTGTTCAGTCTTGCTGGTGCACTGAAAGTTTCAAATGAGAAGTTTTGGTTGTAACTGGGAAAGAATATGTTGAACATTTTGAATAATTCGAATCTCTTATAGTATGCATTATGAATGAAATTATAAATAAATGGTTTGCAATTAGCAGTTTCATCTATTAATGGTTTGACTTCAGTGTTAAATGCATTGCCGATATCAATGAAACTAGTAATTGGATATGCGTTATAAGTATAGAAATCCTTCTCTTCATAATAATAATTAACTGGTATATTATGCTTAGATAAGAACTTTTCTATTTCAATTACATATTTAAAAATAGTATCTTGTCGGCTTTCTCGTATAACTATTTGAGCTTCTTCTATTAATGTTTTGAGTTCATCTATTGGAACTGGATTCATAGTTTATTTAAAGGAATAAAAAAACTCTAATTAAATTTCAGCCTGATCATGTCACGTGATTCGCTAATTGATGCAAATATTCTGTTAACTATAGCGACTAATTTAATATTATCTGATTCGCTTTTCTCTTTATATAGCAAACTATAACTAATGCATGAAATATTATCTTTGATAAAATCACTAAATGCAGCATCGCAACCAATTAGGTTACCAGTATTATACAAAACATTATCATTAATATAGCCATCATGTCTAAATATTCGTATGTTTTTTGCATCAACTATTAATGTAATAGTTTGATTATTCTTATTTGAACAAATGAATTTGACTACTTTATACTTTCTGTTGAGCAATATGCATGGGTAATGGCCAGTATTCATAAACTCAATTTGATATGATTCTCTTTTAAAGGAATGAGCAATTAACATTAAAAATAATTTTATTTTATAGCGACTTTATAACTCTAATTGAAAAATATAATCAGATATTATAGGGCAACTCTTCATTAGAGCTGGCTATGGAATTTATCACTGCGAACATTATATCGTTAAATTTGGTCATATTAGTTGGGTTATGTTCTATGATACCAAATAAGTAATCGGCTATGAATTCGGAATTATCATGAACGTATTGAAGAATGCTATTATGATCATCAGATTCATCAGTAATTAGATTCTTCATATATACAAGTGTCGCAACACCAACAAATTCCATATGAATAGATATTAATATACCTGATGCATTAGCAATGATAATAGATATATTATACTGATCATTAATTAGTATAAACCTGTCGCCATATATTTCAGAAATAGCAATCTCATCATTTAGCATAGTATCGTCTAAGTAGATTGGATCATTGTTACCATCAAGCAATACTAATTTGACCATATTTTTGATTTTAAAAAGTATATTCAATTATTTTTTATTTGAAATTATAGTAATAATAAAAAATGTATAAACATTTATCGTTTAAGTTTAGCGAAGACGATTGGTCTTATATCAATAGCCAACTCGCTAATGTAAGTAAATCGGTAAATGCTATTGCTGATTTCACATTTGAACGTACTTATTTACGTAATATTTTTGATGGTGACGGCAATCCTATTAGAAGAGAAACCAAAGAAGAGAACTTTACACGTGTTGTATATGGCACTTTTTCATTAATTAAAGATAGAGTTAAGCGTAACGGATTATATCATAAATATAAAGAACTAATTCATCATAATGCTGTTCAAATGTATATTTCTATGTGGAAAAAGCGTATTACTCCTCCTGGTCGTGGTTTATGGGCTATGGGTACACCATTAGTCAATAAAGATATGATGGGTATGCCATTAGTCAATTGCACATTTATCACTAGTGAGAATATTGACGTTATTAAATGGGAATTCTTTAGATATATCGCTGATACATTAATGCTTGGTGTTGGTGTTGGATTCGATACTAAAGGCGCTGGTAAAATCTCATTTCGCAGACCAACAGCATCTAATTATGTGCAATATAATAAGTATTATGAACTGATTGATCAGCTTACTAACTTTACTGATAAGAATTTCTGCAATAATGAAGGCAAACCATATATTTTATGTGAAATTGATTATATCAATAATTTGCAAATTGCATATGAACATAGATATCGCGTACATGTTATTCAAGATAGTCGTGAAGGCTGGTGTGATGCTTTATGTGCTTTATTACGTGCTTATATTGAACCAGATAACTACTTTATTGTATTTGATTATTCGCAGATTCGCCCACAAGGAGCGATTCTTAAGAAGTTTGGTGGCAGTTCTAGTGGACCTAAACCATTGGCTGAATTGCTGTGTGCTACTAGACATATCATTGAAGAATACTATATTGGCAATGCTATTGATCCCAGATTCATTATTGATATTGCTAATATGATCGCTAGAACTGTTGTAGCCGGTAATGTTCGCAGAAGTAGTGAAATTTGCTTATCTGATGATTTGAGTATTCTTGAATTTAAAAATTACATGGATGAAAACAATCGCTATAGACGATCATGGGGTTGGGCATCCAATAACAGTTATGTCGTTGAGACTGCTTTAACAGAAGAGCAATTAGATATGATAGTTTATAGATTCACTAAGAATGGTGAACCAGGAATATTCTTATTATGTAATGCTAGAATTTATGGAAGATATATTGATGGAATACAAAACAATGATACTGAATCAGGTGGAACTAATCCATGTGGTGAAATCTCATTAGAAGGTACTGATATCAGAATCGCTAGAGATGTTGCTTATTCTGCTGGAGGTGAAACATGTAATTTAGTTGAAACTCAGCCATCTAATTTTAATATTAAATTTAAATCTGCTGATATTGATTGGAATTTACTTTACGTAGATATGCTGAATAATACTCATTATGCTAAATCAACTGGTAGATATGTTCAATTAGATCAATTTCAATCGATTAAGTTGGATGATGAAAAGGCTAAACTGAAAGAATTACTTAGTGAATATACTGATGATTTATACAGAGCACATTTGTATTCTAAGACTGTTACACTTGTACCAGTTCATTGGAAGAGTACTCAAGCTATTCAGGATCGCAATCGTCGTATTGGCATTTCAATTACAGGTATTTCAGTATTGCTGTCTCAAATGGGATTAATAGATGACAAATTTGCATCTGAAATTGCTGATAATTATTATGACGAGAAAAGCATTACCTTTAAGCGATTTGCAGTATTTTTGGATTACTGCTACAGAATTATTGATGATAATGATGTGGAAATTTCACAAATGCTTGGCGTTCCTAAATCAATTAAGAAACGAACAGTTAAACCATCAGGCACAGTCAGCATTTGTAATGATGTTCCTGCTGGAATGCATTTCCCATATTCTAAATATTATATTAGACGTGTTCGCATTAATTCAACTGAAAAAGAACTCATTCAGCGATATGTTGATGCTGGTTATGAATCAGAAGTCGTACCTGATAATCCTAATACTATTGCTATTTCATTCCCTTGCAAGATTAACGAAGATGTTATTTCAAGAGATAAAGCTGATGTTAATTTACAATTTAAGATTTTACTATATTTGCAGACATTCTGGGCTGATAATCAAGTATCGTGCACTATTACATTCAAAGAACATGAAGTACCTAGATTGCGTGAATTGATTTGGAAGAATAAGGATGTACTGAAAGGTTTATCGTGTTTCCCATATTTTGATGATGATGCATTCGCTAAGAAAGCAGCACTTAATAACATTAAAAATGGTGATGATGAAAGAGTAGCGTTAATGAAAGCATATAAATGTATGCCGAATGAACGTATTACAGAAGAACGCTATAACGAGTTAATGGCCAATATTACGCGTGTCAAAAGTAAAATAATTGCTGCTAGTGATGAGATCGAATACGATACTCATTGTGATGGTGATCGCTGTTATCGTGTTGAAAGAACATAAAAAATTAATTAAATAGTTATTTTTTTGCAGCTAAAACAAGCGTGAAAATTCATAAATATCCTGATACATACCATTCTCAGTGATATTATCAATTGATAATAAACCAGTTGCTAAACCAACAATTTTAAATGTGACTAATAAATTAATCTCTACATTTTGATGAGATACAGTTGTTTTGCTTGGCACGATCTTTATGCGATTGTTCTCATCATTTCGATCAATTATTTCTATAAATGGCAAAGTAGATACTTTTTTCTTAGCAAAGAAGTAGTAAAGTAACACACATTTGTTATCCATATTAGCGACATATGTGACTTTTGCCAATCCTCTTTCACCCTTGACCGTTGGACCAATTCCACTACTCTTATTGTAATAGTATTCAAGATTATCAATAAGACTATTTATTGGAATATTGGACTTATAGCAATGAATAGCCAAATTCAACAATACGCAAAACAGGTTGCTATTATCTAAATAGCTATCAGTGAAATTCTCAACACTGTATTTGTATGGAATAGGTATTCCAAAATAATTAATTATTAAATCGATCTTTTCTTCTGTAACTATTAATTCTAAGAATAGCTGATTGACGCAGCATTTACTTTCGATCTTATGTACATTATTGCCTAAATGAGTTGTATACCTATTAAATAGCACATATGATCCCTCAATAGGTAATAAAGAGTTGCTACTACTTACGGTTAAACTCATATATTTAAATTAATTATTTCAAATTATTTGAATATTATAGCTCTTATGCCAACATGACTGCCAATCTTGCTAGAATTTTTGACAAGTATGAATTTAGAATTTATGCCTCTACTGAAGAACCAAGATATTTAGTGCTTAAGCGCGAATGGGTTAGTGAAGAACTGGAAGTCTTGACTATGTACGTAGTCATTGAAGAGCTTTATTCTGGTTTATTGTTCATTGAACATATAGATTATGCGGATAATTGTGTGGTTAATAGGTTATCTAATACCTATAAATTCAACTGGGGAAACGATGCTGATATCTATAATTTAGTCTATCTGGTTGAATTGGTGAGCAATCACTACGATCCAAGCATTAGATCATTCAACATGCTTATCTTTGAGGACGATTGCAAGGATTTATTTAGCTATTACATACGATCATCGTCAATATCGGGTTCCACTCAAACTCAACTATTTGCTTATACCAAGGGGCGATTCAGGTCTGCGTCTGATTTACTCGCATTTCAGACAGGTGAAGCAGTGGTTTAATTTTTGATTTTGTTTTTTATTAAAGCTTTAATTGAAGTTATAAATGAGGTTTTACAATACACATTTTTATATTCCAGTTAGCAATAAGAGACCAATTCGAGGGTCTGGTATTGAAGACGAATTACCTCTGTACTTCGATGATGCTGAATCAGTATCAGAGCAATACATTCAACGTACTATTTGGAATATTTACAGAGCATTACCATATAAAGATCAGTTATTAAAGCCAACTATGACTTATGATGATATTAGAGGTAGTATGCCTTATCAAACTGATTTAGGTGGTTATTCCAAATTCATTATTGGATTGCGTAGTGTTATTCATGTAGGACAGCGAAAGTTGTTTATCAGTGAATTGCAAGCTATGAATGCTATGTTTAGTGATTATCGTGAAGCAGGTATTATCATCTATGCTGGTTCAGCTCCAAGCATGAAGTTGTGGTATATGATGCAGCTATATCCAAATGCTAAATTTCTATTAGTTGATCCAAATGAATTCTTTATTTATGATGGTCAATACGATTTGCCGCATTATGTGAGACAAGATCCTAGCTATTTAAGAGATGGCGGCAAATGGGGTGTATACAGAGATCGAAATGAAAGAGAATACAACCAATATGAATACGTATATTTATCAGCTAGTAAAGTTGATATGTATGAAGGCAAATACTATAAAGAGAAGAATATTGTTTGGTATAATCCAGAAACAGGAAAACTCGAAAAGAAATATAAGCCATGTGTTAAAGGAGCAATTGGTAAATCAGAAAGACGCCTTGATATTAATGAGAATGAAGCACCAATGATTACTGAAAGAGCTAATCAGCGATCAATTGATTATGTATTTGAATCAACTGCTAATTCAATGGATAACCGATATGATCATATTCGTGGTGGCAACAATAATCCCAATCATCGAGTATTCTTTGTTGAGGAATATTTCACTAATAGCATTGCTGAATATGTCGCTAATGCAAGTAAGCGTTATCCGAATATTAAGACTGCATTTTGGAGCGATATCCGTACTAATGTCGATGGTAATAGAGAACCAGGTGATTTAGACATTGTGCTTAATTCAGCATGGATGTATTCTTGGGTTAAGATTATGGAACCAACTGTATCAATGCTGAAATTCCGTGTTCCTTATTTCAATGATAGAGACATTCAGCTAGATTTTGATAGATTCAAAGACAGCTTTGATAGTGCTGCTGAATTAGGTTGTGATTTTCGCATTCCCACTTGGAAAGAAGGTAAATTCACATTCTTTAAGGGTACTATTAATCTACAAGCTTGGATGGGAAGCATTTCTACTGAAACGCGTCTAATTGTCACTAAAGAATCAGTTATCAATAATGAATTAGTGCAATATGATTTGAAAGAATACGAAGATAAATTCATGTTTTATGAACGCATTGAGCGATTGGCATTATTACATGAGAATCCAAATGCTGATCCTGAAATTGGCTTTGACAACTGTAACGATTGTGCAATTGAGAATGTTGTTTGGACTGAATACAAGGCTAAGAATCCGCAATTTGACATTAAAGAAGGCATTAAGAAAATGGATAAATTACTACATGTACCTATTAAGATGCGTAGAGGCATTTTCACTCATGGAGGATTAGTAACTGGTCTTAAAATGGAGGAATTTCTCGAATTGATTAAAAATAACGTATATACTAATGTCAGATTAATGATTAAGGATTGTTGTCCTGAATTGTCATTGGAAGTTGAAGATGTTCGCACTAAGATGAAGCGAGTAAGACAAATGAAAAAACGGGTATAAATAGCTGCCTAATATTATTTTTTTATCTCGATATATAAAATTTTATTAGAAGATGAATTTTCATAAAGTAAAGTTATATTTTCCAGCTGTATTAGATAATAAAGATATACAGGGTGGAGAAGAAGAAATAGTGAAAAAAGCACCTAGATATTACGAAACAAATGATATTCATAAACAATATATTACAAGCGATTATTGGCCATTTTACGATAACAACATAGATGGCGAAGAATTATACAAACCAACTCTTTCATATGATCAAATTAATCATAGACTTCCTTATAAACGAGAGAACTTCAGCGAGATGAGCCAATTCCTCAAAGCATTGAAAATCGATATGTTTAATGGACAACGCAAATTATTCATTAGCGAATTGCAAGCTATGAATGCTATGTTTAGTAATTATGAAGAATCGGGGCTGATTATTTATTTTGGGTGCGCCCCTAATTTCCATATTTGGTATTTAATGCAGCTATATCCGAATGTCAAATTCTTATTGGTTGACGTGAATGAATTCTTCATTTACGATGGTCGCTATGATTTGCCCCATTATGTAAGACAAGATGATGTGTATGTTGCACAAGGACAATGCTGGGGTGTATATAAACATCAATCAGAACGCGAATTTAACAAAAACGAATATGTATATTTATCAGCTAGTAAACGCAATACGTTCGAAAGTCGCTATTACAAGCAGAAGAATATTATCTGGTATAATCCAGAAACAGGAAAACTCGAAAAGAAAAATAAGCCATTTGACAATTCAGGATTAGGTATTAGCATTAAGCGCATTGGTGAAGAGCGAGGAGAAGCGGAAATGCTGACTAATAAAGTTACACAGGCTTCAATTGATTATGTGTTTGATGGAGTAGTTAATACTATTAATAATCCATACAGACATATGCGATTAGGTGGCGATTCAGCTGCTAAACCAAATCATCGCGTATATTTCATTGAAGAATTCTTCAGTGATAAGATTGCTGAGTATATCGCTAATGCAAGTGTAAGATATCCAAAAGTTAAAGTTGCATTTTGGAGCGATGTGCGCACAACAGTTAATCTTACTGCTATTCCAGGCGATATAGATATCATACTCAATTCAGCATGGATGTATACTTGGCTGCGTATTATTAAGCCTACGATCTCAGTGCTGAAATTCCGAATTCCTTATTTTAATGATCCAGAATCACAGCCAAACTTTGATGATTTCAAATATGATTTCGATAAAGCAGCTGAATTGGGTTATGATTTTCGCGCTCCAACATGGAAAGAAGGAAAGTTTTATTTCTTTAAAGGGAAATTCATGATACAACCATGGGCTAAAATCGTATCAACTGAAACCCGATTAGTAGTCACTAGAGAAGACGTTTTAGCTAATAATTTAGTCCCTATTGATCTGAAAGAATACGAAGAGAAATTCATGTATTATAATATTATCGATCGTATTGGTTTATGCCATGATAACAGAAATAGCAATTTAGAAATTGGCTTTGATAATTGTAATGATTGTGCAATTGAGAATGTTGTTTGGAGCGACTATAAGCGTAAAAACCCTAACTTTGATATTTATGCTGGTATTAAAACAATGGAAGGATTGTTACATGTGCCTATTAAAATGCGTAGAGGTGTATTCACTCATGGTGGATTAATGGTAGACACTACTATACGCGATTTCATGAAATTCATTGAAACATCAAATTATGATTTACCTCATGCAACAGCAAGTGATTTTGATCGAGTCAATATTACTGGTGGTAAAGAAGAAGAAAATACTGGCTATTATAGTACGAATGTTAGATATTATGATACAGATGACATACATAAACAATATATACAACCTAAGTTTTGGCCATTCTACAATAAGAACATTGATAAAGATAAAGTACTTGAGCCAACTATCACTTATGACGATATTAAGCTAGATATGGCATATGCAAGAGAGAATCCAAAAGAATATTCGCAATTCTTGAGTTTACTCAAATCAACTGTTCATATTGGTCAACGTAAATTATTCATTAGCGAATTACAAGCTATGAATGCATTATTTGACAATATGTATGATTCAGGTTTAATAATTTATGCTGGTTCAGCTCCAAGCATGAAGTTGTGGTATATGATGCAGCTATATCCAAATGCTAAATTTCTATTAGTTGATCCAAATGAATTCTTTATTTACGATGGTCGCTATGATTTGCCGCATTATGTAAGGCAAGATCGCGAATACATCACTAATGGTGATAAGTGGGGTGTTTATAAAGATATAATTGAGCGAGAAGACAATCAAGCTGAATATGTTTATTTGTCTTATAGTAATTCTAATATGTATGAAAGTCGCTTTTACAAGTACAAGAATATCTTATATTATGATCCTGAAAGTCGCATGATCGAGCAGCGACATAAACCATTTACTAATTCAGGATATGGAAAATCAGCACGTAATATTGGTAATCACACTGGCGAATTCACTATGTTATCCAGAAGAGCTGATCAGCAATCAATTAATTATGTATTTGAATGTGTTAATGGTGCCAGACATAACATTTATACTAAGGTATCGAGGCCCCCAGTTTATGAGGGAGGTGAAAAAGGCGAAGAAGATTTATTTAGAGATGTTTATTCGACTCCATCATCAAGCTATCAGCATAGAGTGTTTTTCATTGAAGAATATTTCACTACTAATATTGCTGAGTATATCGCTAATGCAAGTAAGCGCTATCCGCATATTAAGACTGCATTTTGGAGTGATATCCGCACTAATTTAGACATGAGTGACAGTCCTAGCGATTTAGATGTTATATTAAACACTGCTTGGATGTATTCTTGGCTGCGAATAATGAATCCCACTAATACTATGCTTAAATTTCGATTGCCGTTCTTCAGTGAGAATCGCCCTATGGATTTCAACAGATTTAAAAGTGACTTTGACAAAGCAGCTGAATTAGGTTGTGATTTCCGCACTCCAACATGGAAAGAAGGCTATTTCCCATACTTTAAAGGCATAATCAATTTACAGGCTTGGGAAGGACCTCACTCAACTGAAACACGTTTGTTAGTTAAAAAAGAAGACATAGAAAATAACGTATTAGTTAAATACAATCTTAAAGAATATGAAGACAAATTCATGTATTATAATGTCATTGAACGTATGGGGTTATTCCACATTAATGAAAATGCTAATTTAGAGAAAGGATTCGATAATTGCAACGATTGTGCAATTGAAAATCGCATTTGGATGGAATATAAAACCAAAAATCCATCATTTAACATACTTGAAGGTATCACTATTATGGAATCAATATTACACGTACCTATTAAATCTAGATTTGACATTAACGGACATGGATTTCTATTTATGGGTACAACTAACGAAGATCTAATTGAAGAATTAGACAAATCGGATTACACTAAAGTCAAAAGAATGAGTTCATCAATATATTAAATTTATGCTCTTGGATGTAAGTATTTGGGAATGCCTTTAATATCAGGTATAATTCTATCAGCACCGTTATCAAAATAGATCTTAGATACAGGATAAACAAATGTATAATCGCGATAAGTAGTAGATTGCATTAAACTTACAATACCATATGATTCCTCACCACATACTTTTGCCTTTCTGTATTCTTTCAGTAATATAGTCAGTACTTCAGCTGCTGATGCAGTGTTATTATTAATTAACACATACATATTCTTAAAATTGATATGCACCTTGAACGGATAATCGACTTTAACTACTGTTTCTTCTTCCATAATTAATTTAAATTTATCTCCTTTTGAACCCATAGTTGCATTTTGCTCACCATCTTTATTATAGCCTTTAAGGTTAAATTCGTCCACAATTTGGCAAATAGAGGCAATGAAATATTCGATTATACCGCCTGTATTATTACGCAAATCGATTACCCAGCCTTTAGGATTTAATTCGTTTAATTGAGAAATGATTTTCATTGTTCTGTATACAATAGCGCGACTCTTAAATTCATCTGATGATTCCTTATCTATATGTGGTATCCATAAAAATGCATATCCATATGAATTAATTCTTCCTTCAGGCATAAATGTATATTCGTTTTCATCGTATAATTTAACAGTATCGAATCTATTAAGATATATAAAATGATTAAATGACAAATATAACTTTTCATTTAGTAGCGATTTGTCATCATATATATCTTTAAATGATTTCAGCATGTCTTTTAATACGCGATCTTCAACCTTATTGACTAAGAAATTAATATTTTTGCCCATATTTATTAATTAAAACTAAACAATATTAATTAATAATTTATTGTTAATTAATAAATATGCCATTGCAATCATCTAATGTTAATTTAGATGTTGTAAACATGATTTCTGAAATTAATCACATATATTCTAATTCATACAAGAAATTCTTCCATATAAATCCTGAAAAATATATAAATATAGATGACTTAATAACTGATTTAAGTTATTTAATACCTAAATGGGACAGTCATGCTTATTTAATTTCAAGAAATACGTTTCAAGATCACACAGAAGGTATAATTAATAGTTATGGTAACGGTTATATATTTATTTCTGGTAATTGCAAAATTGATAGTGTGCTTTCTTTATGCAAAGATATGATTGATAAAGGCGTGACTAATATTACTCTTAATATGTTGCAATTAAAAGACAGTTATAAATTTGATGATTTACAATGTGGTATTATATTGCCATTTGTAGAATCACCTCAGCGAATAGTTAAGCATGGAAGAACAGAGAAAATATACTTTGAGTTTAATCCAGAAACAAGAAAATATATCAGTTATCAAATTGACAAATGCAGACATAGAGAAGGTATAATATATAAATCATTTAAAGGAATAAAACTCAATTTGATTATTTCGCAATCAGTAGTTGAGAAATGGGTAGAGCGATTACACAATTCAGCAAATATAACTATTTACTGTTATGAGTATAAAAATGAAGGCTATTATTCTTCTATTTTATGGGCTGTTGATTTTATCGATCATAACAAATTTATAACAAGCATCAAAAATAAAATATTGCATTCTGATTATCCTAAATTAGTCAAAGTCACTGATAGACCGCTGCCAAAAAAGTTTCATCCAATGGCTTAATCAATAATTCTTAGAACCTATTTTCAGTGAGAAATACTCATATAGCTTATTGTTTATATAAAATGATGCTTTATCATTTGGCACTGAATAACTTCTGCCTTTTTTACCTGTTTCAATATTTAATCTTCTACTGCGTCTAATTCCATGTTTAGGTATCATTGCTGCAAATTCACTAGCAGTAATATGAATGCTTTTGCTGTTCATCTTATTAAATTCTTCTGCTTTTTCAAATATATAATCATTAATGCAGCAATTAGTACATCTAACATTCTTGCCATCACTTATAGTATCAGTATTGCAACTAATACATTTATCAACATAATCAACTACTAAATATGGCACATATTTAACTGTTTTCTCATTAGTAGCTAAATCAATTATAGTGCAAAATCCATCTATGCTGAATAACAATTCATTTATTTCTTCAATGAAGAATTCTGCTCTTTCTGATGCGTATAATACTGATCTTGCTGAGTTTAGTTTTTTATGATAAAATAGAAATGTGTTATATTTCAATTTAAGCTCTAATTTATATTTAGTTGCTGTTTCAGTTGAACCCAATATATGTGGATCATAAATAGAATCAGTAATTTCATCTATTGATTTAGGTATTTGATTCAGAAATTGGTTTATTATTTTAAACACATATGCACACGCCTTAACATCATCTTCTGATTCATGATATTGCAAAGCCAGCATTTCACCACAATAATTACTATCAGTGTTTAACACGTTTACTACTGATGATAGTCCTATATCTTTATCATCAATGCCTAACATCTTAGCCATTTCCATAGTGCAACGATAGCGATACTCACTAATAGCAAGCATTATTATATCATGCAATTCACTAAATATATCTCTGTCATATGTTCCTATTTCAATTAAAAGTTCCGATTCAGCAGAGCATCTTAAACACTCATTTGCTAATATGTTTAAATCAAATAGAATATTATGGCCAATAAATACTAAATTATTAACTGAGAAATATGGTAATAATTTGCATATAATATCAGTCATTGGTGCCGATTTCCTCGACTTATATTTGCCTCTATTTGCCTCATAATTGTATGCTGAATCAGGTATTTCGCCATCGTCGCGTATAAATAATATTGGTTCAGTTTGCGTAGTTGGCAATACTGATATAGATAATAGTCTGGATTGGTCATATGCTATATTGTATTTGGGGTTAGGATAACGCTCACATCGTCTAGCATAATTCCTAGTTATTGGCAATCCAGTGGTTTCTAAGTCGATAACTAAATAATTAGTTTCCATTAAATTGAATATTATTAATACTTATTCAATAAATAAATCAAATATGGAAATGATTAATCCCAGTAACGAGCAATTAAAAATATTAAAAGAAATTAAGAATGCAAATTGCGTTATTGATTCAGTTGCTGGATGCGGCAAAACCACTACTTTATGTATGATTGCTATGGCTTATAGATTAGATAATATATTAGCGCTTATGTATAATACTAGGCAAAGAAGAGATACAAAAAAAGTATTAAAGTTACGCAGATTGAACAATATAGAAGTTCATACTTATCATTCAGTTGCTTATCATAATTATGGATCTGATTGCATGCGTAATAGTGATATAGAAAAGATAATCAAGGAGAATCGCCCCAAAAATAACTACTTCAGCTATGATATAATCATTATTGATGAAACACAAGATTTCACTGATTTGTATTATGAGTTCGTATGTAAAATAATTAAAGACAATAAAGAAACACCAAAGATAATTATATTAGGTGATTTTATGCAAGAAATTAATGTATTTAATGGTTCTAATATCGATTATATACTTAATCCTGAGAAATACTTCAGCGATAATTGGAATCATTTAATGCTGACTAAAACATTCAGATTGACTAAACCAATGGTTAAATTAGTAAATGCAGTTAATGAGTATTTTATTCGCGGCACTAGATTATTAATAAGTGACAAAGATAGCAATATTAAGCCCAAATATTACGTATGCAATACTGAATTTGTTTATTTGACTTTATGCAAATATTTAGATGCTGGAACTAAACCACACGATATATTCATATTAACGCCTTCAATCAGAAATAACAGGCAAATCAGCAAATTGTCTAATATGTTAACTAGTAATAATATACCAATTTATGTTAGCAATGATACAGCATTCAAGAGCGATGATGCTATGAATGGCAAATTAATTATTAGTACTATTCATGCAATTAAAGGTGGTGAAAGACCAATAGTAATGCTGCTTGGTTTTGATGATTCTGTTTTACCCAATATGCTAAATGATAATCCTGTTAATCGTAGTGCTATTATTTATGTAGCTCTTACTCGTGCTAAAGAAGAATTGCTGATATTTCATCACTATGAAAATGCTTTTATTGTACCACCTGAAATAATACATCGCTATTGTGACTTTTCAATTGAAGTTAGGGATTTTAAGCACAACTATCTGAGCAAAAAAGGTAAATCTTTAAAAGAGAATTATTGTGTGACTGATATGGTAAAATATCTCAGCCATAAGTTAATTCAGGAATGTAAAAGTTATATAATTGAAACAGTAGAAAGACCACCAATGAATAATTTAGCAATTGAATATGGTATATCAGGAACAGTATCATCAATAGTTAATAAATCAGTTGAAGAAGTAGCTGATATTAATGGCTTTTTAGTTCCTGCTTATCATTCACAATTCTGCTTCAACTTCAAAGCTTTAATTGATTATTTCCACAGGCTATATAAGAACACTCCATTCTTCAAGTTAGTAGATGGCTACATTAGTGAATTAGGTGAATTATCAGATGAGATATTATTCGATGGATTAGAATCATGTGAGATTGAAAAACTCACTAGAGCAGCTACTATTTATAATGGTTTATGCAATAAGTTATTCTTTAAGATTGAGCAAATTAAAGATTTCAATTGGATAAATAGAGAATTTTTAGATGCTTGTTCAGCTAGAATGAGTGAACAGTTAAGTATGCAAACTAATTATGAAGTACCAGTTAGCAATAATAAGATTAATGGTATTATTGATGCTGTTGATGGCGATATAGTTTATGAATTTAAATGTACCAGCATGATAGAAGACGAACATTTGCTACAACTTGCACTATATTCGTATTTAATGCCCAATAAAACATATAAATTATTTAATATTTATACAGGAGAAATAAGATCAATTGTAGTCACTGATGCAGCTAGAGTTGCTGAATTACTGATTCAACGTTAAATTAAAAAAATGTTGATTTTTTAAAAATGTGTGAGTTTATTGAGTTGCTCTCTTGATGTTTCTGGATGCCAACTTCATCTGATTTTGCTTCTTCTTTTCTTGCAATCTGAAAAGTCTATTGGTAGACTTATACAGCGATTGCACATCGGATTGCGATGCGTCAGAACGAAGAACAGAAATCAAACAGCTAGCAATTGTGTACTTGCAAGAAGATTCTGATGGAGGTTCATATGGTCCAAATCTAGTACGTACATCGCACCTGACTTTTTGCCCACCAAACACACAGAAAGCATGCTTCTTGAAGTATTTGTAAGGAATGATTGTGTCAACCAGCTTTACATCATCTAAAACGATTCTGTATCTGATTAATAGTTGGCTGTTTTCTCGAATGTAATTGATCTTGAATTCAGCAGAAGTTAAGTTCATATCTCTAAAACAAGTTTGAAGATTTGCGATTGATTTTGACATGTTAGATGTCATAAGCAGTAAAAAAATCACTTTTTTATTTGGTTTTTGATGATTTTTTATGTAAGCGAACTTACATAGTGGTGAGAGTGGTGATCACGCAGAGTGTTTTCCAGGCGAAAGAGCAGTGAGGCTTGCCACGAGATTCTTCGTATTCGCGAGCAAGAAACAGCAATTGCTTGCTTAGCTCCAAAACACGAAGAGAATCAACAGTTCTGGATGCAACTAGTCTTTCAGCGTGAGATTCATCAGTGGAGTATTCAATGAGGCGTTTGCGTTCAATGACAGTGGTGTGTTTGGTGGAACCAGCAGAGAAGATGATCTTGTAAGAACCATTTTCATAGCTGATTTGAGCAGAGAGGTTGTTTTGCAAAAGAGCTCTGTAAAGAGAGTCGTTCGAAAGGTTTGATTTTGACATGTTAGATGTCATAAAGCAATATAAATTCAAATTATTGCAATTTCAGCACTGGTACAGCTATATTAACCTTATTTCCTGCCTCGCCTATTCTAATAGGCTTAAATATATGCTTATATAGCTTATGAGGAGTGCCTTTTACCTCATAATGCTTATAGAAATATGCCAATAACATAGAGCAATATTCATCCAATTCACAAAAGCTATATCTGTCTAATATAACTGTAACTTTGATCCCTTTTAGAGTATTGGGCTTCTCGCTGATCTTATTGTCTGATATCGTACTGGGTGTCATATAAATAGTGCCTTTTTCACCAAATGCACTTGTAGCATTGACAGAAAAGTCGCTAATGAAATTGGTAAATATCGCAAATACGTCTTTGCCTTTTAGCTCACATGATCTAACATCCAGTATACACTTGCCACATTTTGGTATTTCAATTGGAGTTTTCGCTGTTGTTGGGATAAATACTACGAACGTATCACCGAATTGCTTAGACATTATATCGGCATCATCGTATTTAACTTTTGTATGTGGATCACAATCAAATATGCGAGAATGTACAATTGTATATAAATGATCCTGATTAATTATATATTCACCCTTTAAGTCATTCATAGTGAATTGCCTAATGACATTATCGTCAGCATAACTAATACTCATTTTTTAATTCAATATTTAGTTTCATAATAAATAAATATGTTGAACATATACCAGAAAATTGCACGTTCTCGTGTATTCGACACAATGGTTGAAGCAGAATTCACTACTGCATTAAGATCAATTGAACATATATATGGGATTTCTCCAATTGAAAATATGACTGATAGAGAACGCAATGCATTAGAACACCGACTAGTAAGTAATTATGACAAATCACTAGCAAGAATTTATGAGTGCTATGATAAGCTGCTTGGATTAATAATTCCCCCATTTAACATCAGTAATTTGTATAGTGTAATTGATAAAGTAGAAAGCGATGAACAAGCAAAAAACATATTACTTATCTTACTCGGCATTAATACTTTTTATGGATTGGTTCCAAATGCTGATATAATTGAGAGACATGGAGTTAAGCATTTTGTGTCTAGATATGAATTACTGAGTGAATTGGGAAGCAGTAATTGCTGTGCATTGATCTGAATAGCAAAAAATTAAAAGTTCAAAAATCCATTACCATCTCCAACCATTCAAATTGCGAACCTGAATCAGTCCCCAAATAGTAGCTAAGTTCAACTCATCATGATTAGCGTTTAAAGCATCGAGCAAAGTAGCACCAATGTTAAACTGAGTAATGAATTGATTAGCAAAATTAACTTGATCAATATTTGCTCCGTATGAATCAGTCATATCAGCGATGTTTAATAGAATAGTCGTTTCAGCATTACCTCTAATAGTAAATTCAATATTACTTCCAGCTTTATTCATTGAAATAGTGGTGTTTTCTTCGTCAAGACAATAGATAATGCAATTCATTATGATATATAAATAGAAAAAATCAAATTAAATCACCCTTTCACTGCCAATAGATTAATCAGTATGCCTATCCTATAATGGGAATTGGCAATAGCTGATCCACGCACAACACTCATTAATGTGCTATAAATCTGATAGCGATAGTCGCTAATGTTGTCTTTGATGCTCTTCCAGCCACCAGATTCCATAACTTCAATTGAATATTTGGAAATATCGTCATTAAGGAATTGGTAGCTGAATCCTCCACAGCTGATGTTGATGCAATATGGGCCTACTACTACTTGGACTAACTGTAATCCGTACTCAGTATTAATTTTAAACTTAAACTCCTTGAATTCCATGCTCAACAATAAGAACTAAAAAAATCATTAAATTTGGTTATTATTTTAGGTATTTAGTAATGGCTGATTCAGGCTTATCAGGCTTAATTCCATGCTTATAGACTGTTCTGCCATCACTAATGCTATAATATGGAATTAGCGCCCTTTTTGTTTGGCCTGATCGGATTATCCTACAGCCGTTAGTCAGTCCTCTAGTAGGCTCTCCATACACAGTATGACCCAATTTGCGCATAATAATGCATATGATTTCACCTGAACTCATAGTATAGCGATTACATATAATGCTGATTTTTTTACCTGTAAATGCTGCTTTTTCGATATCTCCAATTGGAATTAAATCGGCTTCTAATTGCTCACCGTCGCCCAATATAATGTAATGCTTTGTTCCTGATATTTTGAACTTGGCTTCTTCTTTGCCATCTTTATCGATGCCATAAAGATATACTCCATCGCTATCCATAAAAATGCTGTTATTTGCAAATAATGGCAATATCGCATCTATGAATGTGCTGAGAATGCCTCCAATATTGTTGCGTATATCGACAATTACTTCAGTAAAATTGGGACATTCAGTGATTAATTCGTTAATGCGTCTTCTTGCTGCTTGAGCATATTCGAGTTGAGCGCTATCAGATTTATCAGGAGTAGGAAACCACAAATACATAATACTGCCGATTATAATACCATCAGGTTTAAAATTATCTTTTACAAACATGCATTCTCTTGGTTGCAGCGATACGAAATGAGCAAGTGAAATGTATTTTTGTGTTGGCTTAGGCTGGCAAAATGTTGCTTTTGCGATACCAGTTATGTAGTCGTTTATACTTATACTATTCTTTTCCGTCATTTATTTGTTTATGTGGAACTTATTATACTTTTATTTTCCTAAAGAATAAACAAATGCATAAGGGGACGGTATTATTTGTAATAGGTCTTTTGGCGATGATTATCGTCATCTCATTACTGTTATATTGGGTTGTTGTTAAGTCTGGATTCAATAGCGGATTTAAGTCTAGCTTCCAGGATTTAAATAATGTTGACCCACTGACTAAATTATTTGTGAAAAATCGATATGCAAGAGATATGTATGCTACCCAACTTAACGTAGATAGCGGTATTATTTACAACGCTTATATGGAATTTCTGCAAACAGCTAATAAAGACACGCCAACTGTAGTATACGATGGAGTCACTGAAATTGTGCAATTTATGGAATCAGCTAATTTGTATGGTCAAACAGTTGATACACAAAAGTTGCAAACCTACATTCAGAATTTGGATATCCTCTTAACCGATTTCTTTAATGGAAAATATATCACTGCTGAACAATTAGGTGGTGGAAATATGCGAGATCAGAAATTGCTAAATGAGTATTCTGATTTGAGTCTTGATAATGCTTTTAAGGAATATCTTGACACAGTTGCACCACATCAAGGTGAATCAGCGATTAAAGAAGATATGATTAATGCTATTAATACGCAAGATTATGATGTTTCTAGATACGTCGAGCAATTAGAGCGAACTCCAGATGTAGTAGGCGATTCAGCTAAATCAGTTAAACAATCATATGAAGAAACAGGTAGACGTAACAGATTGGAATCTCGACCATATCCTGGTTCTACCAATCCTCGTGTTATTGCTGATGATACTCCAGTGCCACTTGATAAATATGATGCTACTAAAGATTACGCTATCCCATATCCAGGAGTGCTTAATGGTCAAACTCACGACTTTCCATCTTACACGCAACCCTATAGAGGTCATCGCGTTGCTTACAACTTTAACGGATTTTAAATGTTTAATTAAACTTATGAGATTTTTTGTCTATTAACAAACACATGGCCGCACTTAGATTCTCCAAAGATAGCGATTTGATGTACACGGGCAAAAACATATGTATAGTTGCATTAAAAAAATCACTAGCAATTACTATATTTGTATTATCTAGACCATATAAACTTGCATCTACAACTATTAAACTTGACAGCGATCAGTGTGATTTCTATTTATACATGCAAGATGTAGTTTATCAGTATTATGAAGGCGGATCAGCGTTAGAGATAATTACCAAGTTTAGCATTTTAGATGATAATTTTAATTTAGACGAATTTAACAATAATAAAAATAAATATTTGAATTTACTACTGACAAAAACTAAATCATCTAATGCTAGCATGTGTATATGAAACAGATAAGATATACTTTTATATGAATATATCAGGTGAAATGCCACTAGAAGGAGATACAGAATTAATGAATACTCCATTTAAAGATATATGGGTTACATTTACATATAGAACCGATGATAGTTCTTATTGTTTCAGGCTTAGAAATTGCAAAACGCGTTTTCATGATGTAGATGTTTTTGGTGATAAATATTATACATTACCTGCTAGTGCTGATACAGCAGAATTACTGCTGAAAATAATAGAAGCAAATAATTATTTAATTAAGATTTACGCATTAGATGCAACCATGAAAAAGTTAATATATGAAATTGTGTTAATATTAAAGAGAATTCTATCTTTTTAATATATATTTTTTAATAATAAATGGATCCTATTTGCAATGAAATATATGAAATCATGCAGCAAAAGAATTATAAGCTGCTGTTCAATTACGACATGCAAAGTATTCAGATATTCTTTGATGGTATTTGCATACATATGCCAGCTAATGCTGAAAGTGTTAGAAGTCATTGTCTCAATATTCTCCTTCAACTGTTTCCCCAAATATCAATCACCAATGCTATTATTTATTCCTACATAAATAACGATAAGAAGTTATTCGAATTACTAATTGGTTATATTGATGAGAATTACAAAGCCAATAATAAAGATTTACTAGTTGTATTACTGACACAAAGTTCCACTCAACATAACGGCGATCGCAGTAAATACATAATACCTGAATTGCTACAATTGCTTGTTCATAAAGGGATGTTTGGTTGCGATGATTTGTTAATTAATGCAACTGAATTGAACATATATTTATTGGCTAAGATTTCATTTGCAAATTCCACTAAAGATGCCAAGTTGCAATCATTTCGAATCGCATATAAAAATGGGTTCAATGAAATCGCTGAATTAGCTTACAAATATATACGCAATGAAAGAATATTAATTGATAAGGATTTAGGTTATTGTCCATCAGGATTAATCATCGAAATGGTTAATTATCAAGAGTTCTATGATTGGCGAGTTCAATTCAACGAATCGGTTTCAGAGCGAAATTACTACGCGCTTGAATCATTGATAAACAAAATGCCATATAAAATTGGCATTCCATTTAACATGTTAGAACCGACTTTATCATCTTGTCCTGATTCACTGTTGTATTTGATGCTGAAAAAGTTCATAATTAAAAATATCGATAATGCTGACATTAGCAAATATAATAGGCGACCATTACGTGATTATATCAGACAATTAAATTCAATTAGTGGCTGGGAAATAATGGATGAAAAAATAGAATTTACTAATTGAATAACTGCATGATTAAATACACAAATATCAGCATTAAAAGCAGTATTGCAAATCTAACTGTTCTTTGTGTAATTATCAAATGTGTTATGTAACCAGCAATATTAACAACATCATGCAACTCACTATTGGCACCAATTTTAGTTAAAAAATCATGCAAATTTGTCAATACTATTGCCAAATCTTTATCCATTTTTATGCGAATCCGATATATTCAATTGAAAATTAACTACATTTATTAAATGAAAATACCAATTAAAACATTAGTAGCAGTATCAGCTTTGCCTATTCAGGTGAAAGAGATAATTAGCGACTATGTTAACATTAACTTGTATAAAATAAAAAACACAAGTACTAATGTTAATCGGTCTCGCTATATGTATACTGATAATTATATTTGCATGGATGTAATAATTGACTGTTTAATTAATGACGATAAAACCACTAATGTATATAAGCACTATTATATTAATATAATGGGCTATGAAAGTAATTTAAGTTGTTTATCCAATGATCGCAAAGAATTAAAAATATTATTTAGTAACCTAAAATAAAATGGATAGATGCTATACTCTTTTTTATTCTGAGCCTAATTTTGAATTCCATAAAGATTCACCATTAGTCTTATTGGAAAATAAAAACATACAAGTAATTACATTTAATGGTAATTCTGTGTTCATATCAACTACTATAAATATCGCTAATAGGAATTTGTGGTATAAGATTTACATTAATAATATGTTCATAGATATAGTTAGCAATATCACTATGAGAATACCAATTAAATCTAATGTTGCAATTTATTTTATTTATTTAATTGAAAAACTCAGCGATGATAGCTACGATCCAGAAGCAATACTAAAAAAGATATTTGTTAGTGCTAGATATTTAGTCAGCCTAATTGCCAATAATAATGGCGTATTTGATGACGAGATGATCACAGCTATCTTACCAGCTAAAAAACTATAACAAAATAAATGATGTTTATTTTTTATTATTTAGATAATTCTAATTAAAATACAATAGATGGAACGGAACAGCACAAACTTTTTCAGTCAGATTAAGCAATTACTAGAGCAATACATATTCACTAATAATGGTGGTTACTCAGAACTGTTTTACTATCAGCAATGGTTCAGATTATGCTTTGAGAAGAATTACTCAAAAGGTATGATTGCTAATCATCATATGGGAAGTGGTAAGACAATTTTAGCTGCTGCTATTATAGATACTGCTTTAGACATGGGATACACAAAAGTATTCTTTATTGCACCAGCATCATTAGAAGGCAACATCTATAAAGGTTTAGATGAATATGAAAAACTAACAGGCAGAACTATTGACAGAAATATCTTTAATTTCATCAAGCGCAGTTATACTGCTGTGAAGAATATCAGTAAAAAAGAATCAGAGCAAGAATTCACTATTGATTCAAATATAATTAGCAAATCAATTAATGTAATTGATAGAGCATTAGTAGTTATTGAAGAAGCGCATATGATTATGCAATCAATCAGTAATGGTAGTCCAGGCATGATTCAGCTATACGATTTAATTATGAATTCTCCTAATACACGCGTACTAATGATGACTGGTACACTTGTAAATACTCATCCATTTGAATTAGTGCCAATGTTTAATTTAGCTGCTGGACAACATATATTACCTGAAACGCGCAAAGCATTTATGGAAGCATTCTGGGATCGCGATAAGAAAGAAATGATTAATAAAAACAAGTTTCAGAATCGCATTGCTGGTTTAATATCGCGTATTGATCCACGTGCATTGCAATTAACTATTAAAGATGGCAAAATTACTGCTAGAGATAGCGAAAAGGAGAACAAATTTCCAGAAGAATTCGCTACCAAAGTCGTCAAAGTACCGATGTCAGGTAGACAAATAGGCCTATATATGGTTAGGCGTGAAAAGGAATTAAAAGAAAACTTCAATAAGAAAATAACAGAAGCAAGAGCAGTAGCACAGAAATTCGGCAGACAAGATAAGCAGTCATCTACATATCGTGTACGTACTCGCCAATGCAGTAATTACGCACCACCACCAGAAATTGAATCATTGTATGCGCGTGAAGGTGGTTATACACAAGATGATATTGATCGTATTATGGATGCTGCTACTCCTGAAGAATTAGAATCGCCTAAATACATAGCTATTGATCAAATTGCACGCAAACATAAGAATCAAAAAGGAATAGTATATTCGCAATTTACTGATATCGGTGGTAATGGTGCATTTGGTAGATATTTGCGAACACCAGAACGCAAAATCACTGCTGCAATTGATTCAGAAGAGAAATCAGCAAATGCAATTATGAAAGAATATACTTGTTGCGGTTATGAATTACTGCAATTTGATAAGGCTGGTAATCCTACTAATCTTGGACAGCGAACATTTGCATTACTGAATGGTTCTGTTGAACCTACTCGCTATGAAAAGATTCTTTCTATTTATAACAATCCAGACAATGATCATGGTGAAAAGCTGTCATTGTTGCTAATCGGCCTTCGTGAAGCATTGGGATTAGATCTTAAATGCGTAAGATATGTAGTTATGATGGAACCATATTTCATTTATTCACTATTGCAACAATTGTTTGCTCGTGCTGTTCGTTATGGTTCTCATTTGCGATTAACAGCGCTTGAACGTAATGTGCAACCATACGTAATGATTGCTTCATATCCACTTAACTTTGATGCTAATAAATATATTAATTCTCAATTAGAGAATCGAGTTGGTTTATCAGCACTGCAACTTGAACAGGGTTTAGATGATACAACCGATGAATATATTTACAAACTAATGCTTGCTAATCGTGATAAAATTAATCCATTTGAACATGCAGCATGGGAAGTCGCTATCGAATGCAATGTATTAAAGCAATATATACCTGAAATGGAATGTAAAATGTGTGCACCAAATAACAATAAACTATATACTGATTTACTTAAAGGTCATCCACCAGATAAGTTGTTTTATTATGATTTAGGTGAATCTGATCCATGTCAAGAATACAAAACTGCTGAAATAGAAGCAACAAAAGTAACTATTAAATCACCAAACGGTGACGATATTGATTATTATTACACTAAGAATCCTGCAACACCAACTGGAGTGAGTATCTATTATCATAACAAAGAGAAAGATTTATTTGAAGAGATATTCCCAGCATCGCCAGCATATGCGACAGTTATAAGCTCGATTAAACCTTAATCATGTCTTAATCGAGCATGATTAAAAAATAATAATCAATCAAGAATTACAATTCCTGAAATTCTATTTTTTTATTCATATAATAGTATTTAGTTGTGCCAATTGCTAAAGTGCTGATACCACAATACATGCGGAATAATGCTTCACAGAATGCTAGTTTGTCAGTCTCATCACAAATCTGCTTTACTTTGGATTTATCTAATTGAATAATTCGTTCAGCATCGTGAGCCAATGGTTCAATAATAGAGAACATATAATCGACAATGATTTCACGCATATCATCTAAATATGGATATACTTCTTCCATTGCGTTATGAATTTGATTGTAATCATCACGCAAAATACTGATATAATTCTCATCAATATTAGTATTATTGAGCAATTTATAAACTGTATCATTGAAGAAGTCTTCATAGATAATACCGAAATCAATAAATGACACATTAGCGATATTATGTAACTTCTTTCTGAATTCCATTTTATTGGACAAGTTAATCATTTTGCGTACCATTGACTTAGCAAGTGTGAGAGTATCGCTATCACATTGCTGATTATCAAAGATCATATCAATAATTAAATTAAAGATATCCTTGTTTTTGCGAACGTATGATTTATAAATGATCATATCATTGGCGATTTTAGTGCTTTCTTCAGTTGCTGAGTAATAGTTAATGCAATAATTCGTAATATTCTTAGCGATTAATTTAACGTATGTTTTATTTATGATGCCTTCATAATAACCGAAGTTATCGTCTTCAACATAAGACAATGTTTGAGCACAAGTAGCGACTACACTCAGTACATATTGCAACGTATCAATTTCTTTATACGCACAACCTGTTTCTAAGTGTTTCTTATACAAGTATTCTACTACTGACGTATATTCGAATAATTCGTGTTTTCTAGGTGTGTTTTTGCGACCAACGATCGAATAAGGTTTGTTGTTTTTTGTAATGATATAATATACGTTTTCCAATTCAAAAGGCACTCTATATAGCGACTTCAGCTTTGGATCGGTAGTTACTTTACTTGTTTTCTCAATTCGCTGAATCATAGAAAGAATTTTATTCTTTACTCCTGATTTATATCTTGCTGTATTTTCATACAATACGATATTGCTATAGTCAGCTTTCTCAGCCAATTTAGTATTTAATTCCTCGAAAACGATATCTCTAATTGAAATATTACTTTCTTTGAGGATACGAGAGAACAATCTTTCTGAGAAGCGTTTCTCATATTGTGTACAATTAGCAGTTCGAATCTTCAAACCTCTAAATAAAATATCACGCATAGTGAAATTCTCAATATCAGTGTATTTGGATTCATGAATAAGTCCAAAGTATTTCTTTGACATGCAATAAACAGCAGGATAAAGCGTTTCTTCATAAACTTGTCTGAGAAATCTTCCTCCTGACATTTCTGCAAATCGGTTATTTAATCGATCAGCAAATGTAGTTTCTGGTACATTAGCAAGACGATATTTAGTCTTTTCTAACTTAGCAACTAATTCAATAGTATCACCATTGCTAATAATTAATTTTTTAATTGCATCAATTTTATCGCTATAATGTTCTTTCAATGATTTAGAATCAAGTGAAAGTTTAATTGATCTCATTACGAGCTTTTTGCCTAGTTTATGGCGATTAAATTCACCTCTGACATGTCTAACTACGATATCGCGAAAGTCGTCTGGATTATGATGAGCATAAGTAGAATCAGTATCATTATAAATCAATACTTTGCCTTCTTTAAGACATAATTCGTTCGATGCTTCTAAGTAACGTCTGCCAAAGTATGTAACAATACATGCTACTAATGGCGAATACATTGGACTAGCTACATAATCGAGCGTACCATACATAGTATTCATAACGATCTTTACGGCTAATTGCTCTCCGAATTGATTTGAATATTCAATAAGAGAGTTTCTGTATTCTTCATTATCTGTGAATAATACCTTTTCAAGATATGATTTCAGATTATTGCAGCCTTTATTATCGGTATTAAATGCTTGTTGGTAGTGTTCACTTTCCATAGCATTAGTGAGAATTTCTTTTGCTCTATTTCCAGCTATTCCCATCTTTTCTTTAGTAGCATTTCTGATACCAAAGTACTCACTCAAGAATTTGGCATAAATACCATATCCATCAGGATTATTGTTATGAGATATAACATAGACTTTACTTCCTTTGAAACTTTTAATATTATAATAATTAGTATAATAAGCATCCATTTCATCTGGAAATTCAGACTCAGTCATTAAATCATCAGCATCAATGATAGTGAATTTCAAATCTGGGATAACTGTTAACAACTTATTGATTACATTAATATCAAATGTGATAGTTGTATTGCATGCGTTGTATGCCATGAGAATGCTAGGATATAGCGATGCAAAATCAAATGCAAATACAGGTACTTCTTCTTCATGTTTATTTTCATCAATAATAAATGTTGCTGAGATTTTACCTTTTTTATGTAATTTAACTAATGCACCTTTATTCTTTGGTGCTTTTGTCTTCACGTGATAACGATTAATGTTCTGATTAGCGTTAAGAATTCTGCGTATATTGAATACTGGTCTAGACGATTCACCTAATACAATTGTTTCTTCAAGATACGAGAATCCGTTCTTGTATAATGTCTTTCTGAGACCATTTTCTACTTTCTTACCGTCTGCACGAAATACGACTTTATCAAATGGTAAATTAACTAATTTGCAGAATTTACGTTTTTCCATCATATAGGAATAATACTTAATCAGCGTTAATGCGCCTTCAGCATCATATGAGCAATACTCAACAATCTTCTGAATGCTATCAATCAGTGATGTTGAATCAAGAGCATTATAAATATCATAGCTGATTTGCTTATCACCTAAATAGTAATGAATATAGCCTTCACAAGTATGGACAGAATTATCTTCTGCTACAATTTCATGAGGCTGAGAATATCCATGTTCGCATTTGCCAACTCTAGTTTCTGGAATAGCAATAATATCATAGTCCTGAGACATATTATAGAATAGCCAAATCTTGTAGTATGGAACATCTAATTTCGGCTTCAAACCACATTTCTTTAAATAGTAATTCATACCACCTTTATTATTATCATTGGGGAATTTCTTCCATGAGATAAGCATTACGTCAAGCATTAAAATACCTGGAATGTTAATTTCGTGATATTCTTTATTTTGACCACTTACTTTCATACATGGTAATTTACCATTATTGACTTTGAGTTTCTCATTTGTGTTCTTGCTAGGTACGATATTATTGCTAATACCAGATACCATACAAGTAGTTTTCATATTTGACCAAAACGTATAACCGCCTTTGTTGTAATGATAATCTACACCATTGTGTTTATAGATATTCTTGTAAATGAAAGTATTCTCATTGTTTAAGATAGTAGTTGCTGTGTAAAATTCATCATAAAGATTATTCACACGTAATGCAGTTAATAATTGAGGAATATCAAAATCAAGTGAATTGTAGCCAGGTACAAAATCAGGATGAATTGCAGCCATAACTTTAATGAATGCTTTTAGCGTCTCACTAACATTAGTAGCGACAATAGTATAAGAATTAGGTACTCCTAATCGGCTATAATATTTCTGAATTACTTCTTTTGGTGCTCTAGTGTTAATAATATTAATTCTGTAATTGACATCTTTATCATCTGATTCAAGCGATATAACGCAACCAATATTAAATACGGCATTAGTAGCACTAAGAATGCCTTTATTATTGTTTTCCGATTTGATATTCTCAGCATGAGATGTATCAGTGGTTTCAATATCAATAGCAAAGAATATGCTTTTATAGATGTTTAAATTATCAGCTGTAATGCCTAAATTCTCATAATGTCTATCTTCAATTCTGCAAAAGTCGTTAATACTAATTTCAATATTGAAATTGGTTTTTGTTAATCTCTTATTGCTATTAGTAATGCTATAATTAGTAAGCATCATCCAAGCACCAAAATACACATCATATCTAGCAGCAATTACTTCTATCAAATTACCACTAGAATAAGTAGCAACGAATAATTCTTCATGTGTATAAGCACCAGTATTAGTAGCAGCGATATAAGTAGCATTCTTATAATAACCAGTGTTATTGTAAAATAATCGCACACCTAAGATCTTACCTTCAACACCAATATTAAAGATTCTATTATGAATAAGAATATGTTTATAAGCACTAGTTTCTTTAGTCAGCTTTTCCACACTTGTCATGAATTTACTCATTTCATCTGGAAATAATTCTTGCAAATAGCGATACGAATCACTAATTCCCATTTCATTATTTTCGATATATTCAAGTGCGTTTTTCATAGGTGAACCAATTGGTGCATTAATGAATCTCATAGGAAATACATCAAAGTAAATATCAATATCTCTTATTAGCACTGATACTTTCATACCTGATTGGAGAATACCAACAGTGAGAATTTGGGTCTTATTGTTGCCATACGCAGAATGTTCTTTGACATAATTAGCAGTATAGATAACAGGTAAGCTATGAGTTAATCGCTGAGTATCTCTACGAATTTCATCTTCATTAAGGAAATCTTCTCTTTTAGGTATAGCTATTCTATCTCCATAAAGTACAGTTTTATTATTGTACCTTTTATTGAAAGAATTAGTATACATATTGATTATTAAATCTAATTATTATTTCAAATAAAAAATGATAGGGTATGTGATAGCATTTGTCACTATGTGTATTATCGTAGTAGGTATTCTATTTTATATAGCAATGTATAAAAAAGTCTACATTTTAGATGATAATATCACTTATCGTATCTTAGTAGCAAGACCCAACAAACATCAAGCGCTAAAAATACTTTATGATCTTAATCATACATCTATGAATCTAATTAAAGATATCAAAAACAAATACCAATCTAGATTAGATAAAGTCAAAGTAGATAAAGTAACAGAAGATACAATTAAGACAATTACTGGTTCATTACCCACTGAAATAAGAGGAGTGGTGGGATTTAGCACTGATTTTAATGCTGTTGAACCAGATACATTTGATGAATGCGTAAAACTTATATTGAAAAATTACAATCCTGATTTGCTAGTCGAGAATGATCCTATGTTTACTTTTGGTGATAAGACCTATACGCTCAACTTCAAGCGAATTGCCATCTGCATAAGAAAGAATGATTGGTCATTTTACGATTTTAACACGCTAATGTTTGTATTTTTGCATGAAATTGCTCATACTGGAACTCATCCGAGATTCTTGACTGTTGATGGTAGACGCGATAATCATCCTCCTATGTTTTGGCGCGTATTCAAATTCCTGCTGAAAGAAGCAGTTGGATTTGGTTATATTGTTCCTATACAATATAGCGGCAATAACTTTGTTAAATATTGCGGTATTGCTATTCAAAACAATCCTTTATTTGATGAGACAATAAGAGACCTAATATAAAAAATAACTAATATTTATTCAATTGAAATGTAGTAACTCATATATCTTTTATTTAAGTAGCCATAAGACATGACACACGGAGTATTGCAAGAATTACCCATTGTTGGATGCGATTCTACATGTACGTAATAAACACCATCTTCAACAAAGCAATAACGCTGATCTCCTGGATCACCATCATAAGCTATTGCTTCTTCATAGAATAATTCAGATCTGTAATCTTGCTTTTCTCCATTGCAATATAGATAATCGCCATTATATAAGCCAATTGCAACTTCATCCATATTTTTTAGCAAGTACTGATTTAATGGTGATTTAGCTGCAGCTATTTTATATTGTATTACACATTGATGTGATCCACCATCAATAAAATAGGTAAGTGAACAGCTGATTTTTTCATTTGAACATATGTAAAATTCGACAATAACATCATCAAATTCATAGCAAATAGCGCTTATATCATGATAATAGCTAATGGTTTTAATGGCTAAATCATCACCAATAACAGTAGCAGGTTGAATAGTCTTTCTGGCTGACATTATATCCAATAATAATTTATAAATTCAAATTATAAAATTGAATTTATAATATTGTAAAAGCTATGCAGGATATCCAGATCATTAGACAAGCTGTTGATAGCGATAAAGCCGCATCAGATGTGATTAAGGGCATTATTGCAGGCATTATTGATGGTGGCAATCCAATTCAAGTATTCAATTATCAGATACCTGGTTTTGAAGGTGAAATAGCCATTCTGTGCAAGATGAACGATTTATGTAAAATATTAGATAAACAATTAGTATTGTATTATGGCCATGAAGGATTATGCTGCTATACAAACAACATTACTGTTTATTTCCCAGATTATGTGTATATGGATATAATGAACCATATCAATGCTGAAGTAGGCAATGTCGCTGATGAAATTCAGCAATTAGAGAGATTGGTTGATGTTGTGTCTGATATCGCTGATGAAGTGCGATTCGTTAATGGTGAACTCGATTGGTAAATAATTCTTAATTTTTTTATATCTCTAAATGAATATTATAAGATCAATTAGGCGATGGTATGCAGGCAATTACAAACTTAATATTTCAGATGCTTCATTTACTATTGTCGATGCGTTAGATTGCCCAAGATTAGCGCTACGAAATAAGGGAAATATTTACGCAGCTGATTTGTTTAATGGAGATGTAATGATTTGTTGTCGTGCTCATGATACATATAAAGGAATGGCAATATTGCTGTTTATACGTATAGGCGATGAAATTACTCTTAATTGCTCTACTCATAAAAAACATCTTATTGGTTATTCCAGTAATTCACAAATATTCAGCGCTCATGGTATTAGCAATGATGATATAGCTGAATTGAAGCCATATTCAGAAATGCTCAAGCGATTAATTGCTAATCCGATCGCTGTCAATGTGGATGAATCGCTATTAGATGCTGTCAATGTAATAATGGCCATGGCATTCAATGTTGATTTTTCAGTTTTAAATTAAAGGAATAAAAAAATTAGTTTTTTATTTGATTATTTAATAGGCTATATATGTCCGATCTTAGCCAACCAGAAGTACGCAAAGAGCATTACTATATTAGGGATAATAAGTATGACTATCACATAGTCTTTAAAGGAGATACTAGGCTGATATGCTTAGTGGGCAAAGATACCACTACTTATATCTATATATCAATTGGTGATAATGGCACTCGTGTAGATATGAAAGTTAGAGGTAGGCCTGTAATTGCCGATAAGTGCGTTGCATTGCATAGCAACTTGGGTTATTTATGTGACGAATCTAAAGTATTTGAGCCTAAATATCTTGAAATTGTAAGGAAATGTTTGCTATCATAATTATTATTTTTTAATTAGAGTTATCGTTTCCTCCAAACAATCAGCAAGATCATATTTATCAGCGAGAACAGTACTCCAATAACTACCACTACTAGCAATACAAAATAGTGAATATTGCTTGAAATGAGAATTGCATAATCGCGTTGTTTATCAGTGAAGCCTTGTCGCCCATCACGCTGAGTAAAATAACTATAATCAACGGGTGGCTGTGGACCTGGATAAGGGCGACCAACATTATCGTAATTTAAATCAGTTGGACGCTGAAATCGCTCACGTGCTTGTTCAGCTACTGATCTAGAAGAATATCCGTAATCATGATCATCAAAATAGTTGTAAGTAGGGCCAAAATTAGGATTCATATTGGGCATTCTGCTACCACTCAATCCGATTCCAATATTCTCCCCTGTAAAATCGCCAATACTTGGATCGATGAATTGCATTTTTAATTAGAGTATATTTTTATTTATTAAAATTATGGACCCAAGAATTCTATCAATTAGAGGTATTCCCAATACTAATTTCAGAACTAGTAATATAGTCGCTGAGGAATACACTATTTTACCTGATAAGTTTTTATCGTTGGATAAATGGCCAAAGCAATGCAACTTAAATTGCTACAATTGCACTAATTATATTCAATATATTCCTTTATTTATTCCTGCTGATGTTGACAATAATGAGGAAATTCCAATTGAACGATTAAATAAAACAGTGTATTGTTCACCGTCATGTGTAGCTGCTTCAATTAGTAAAATGTCAAATAACAATACCGAATATTATATGAGACAATTGAGAATGTTGGTTTATCGCATTACTGGTATTTATATACAAATGATTGAATTATCAGATGATAGATCAGTAATGGATATTTATGGAGGCGAAATCAGCAAGAAAGACTATAAAAATAAGATATATTCAATTAATAAAGAATATTTTGAAGCAATTACTAAATTAGTTTAATTAGAAATAAGTTATCTTGATTTAAAATAATGACTGCAGAAATTACTAACTCTAATATGCTTGGCTTAGCTGATATTATCAATAAAGATAACATTCAGCAAGACAAATTAAATGCAATTGATGATATTGCTGCATCAGTAGTACCTCCATCTGATTATAGCGAGTTTAAAAGTTTGCTATTTTCTAGTTCTGGAGGTGGAGAGTCAAGCTATGAATCAGACATTACTAGCAGCGATGATAGACCTGTTGTGAAAGGTAAAGCGCGAACACCAGTAGATGAAGCAACTGAATCAGAATCATATTATTCAGAAGAAGATGAAGGCAGTTACACTAAGTCAGACAGCGCAGGCTCATATTCAAGCAGTATTGATATAGATATTAAAGATCCATTAAACACGAAGAACATTAAAGGCGTAGTTAATCTTACACCAAGCGCTAATAGCAAAGTATCAGGTGGCAAAGACAAAGAAGCGCATTCAAAAATGCTAAACGAGATTGATTCGCTGCGATCAGTACTGAGTAAGCGAGGTATTCCAATGCCACACTACAAGCCAAAAGACATCAAGCGTAACAGGAATTACGCAAAAGAAATACTAAATCTAATGAAGAATCTGGAAAGCGACAATAAAACCGCTGATGATATGACTCATGTGCTAAGATTTGCCCTTAATATTTTATGCAAAACTTTTAATGGTAGACACGAATTATTCGGCTATAAGATTGATTTGAGAGGTTATAAGACATTAGTCATGTCCGATATTAAAGACATTAGAGAAGATACTGTTGAATTTGCTTCATTTGTCAGGAAAAAGTTGGGAGTCAGTACTATGAAGATTTTCCTGATTTTCAGAATATTCATTCTAAATGCAGGTATTACTATTATCAAGAATAATGATTCAGGTAATACAGTTGATGTTTTTGACGATGAAGAAGATTATTCTAGCGAAGATATTTCAAGTGATGCTGAATCAGTGGAAGAAGAAGAGGAAGAAGAATCAATGTCTCAAAGCGAATAATGTGACATCACTAAGTAGTTTTTTATTTTTGAATTTAATATATAAAAATAATAAAAAATAGATGCCTAAAGCAGAAGATAATTATGCCAAGGAGTCTAAGTATTATACTCCAATATCAGTAGAAAATCTCAAAGATGAGAAGAAATTATTACATACACAAGTAGAAGGCTATAATCAATTTATTAATTCATTGCAATATGTTATTTCATCTCAATTTAACCAAGAGAAATCAATAGATGTCAATAAGGCCAATATTAAAACATTTCATTATGGTTTTAGCTTTTCTAAAGTTAAGTTTTCTAGAGTGAATAGGGCTAATCACATTAACTCTAATGCTCCTATTACACCTTCCTATTGCAGAACAGCAAAGGAGACTTATTCCATTAACATTGATTGCGATATCAATGGTTATCAATACTATACTTATTATGATGGTACTGTGACTGAAAAGGTCAAATTCGAAATCATTAAAGGTGTATTAGGTGGCATTCCATGTCCAGTAGGATCACAGTATTGCACTATCGCTGAATTAGATCCTATTTCACGTATTAAATTAGAAGAAGATCCAAGCGATTTGGGTGGTTATTATATTATTGATGGTAGTGAGAAAGCGTTAATTGCAACTAAATCGGTGATTAAAAATGCCCCGCAATTTCACAGACCTGGTAAAGATGGTATCGATGTTAAATGCGACATTACTAGTCAATATGGTGATGGCTTTGATTCTTCTCATTATATGATTATTCAATTAATGACAGATGAAAGTATTATTATCAGATTAGATATTAATCGTAGCGTATCATTATTCTTGCCATTCCAAATCATCTATAGATTATTTGACATGAATAAGGATAAAGATATTTTCGATACAATCTTGCCTAATTATGATATTGGCAATAGTAGACATGAGAAAATCGCAGTGTCGCTAAGAAAAGCATTCAATATTGATTATTCCGATAATCGCAAAGACATTATTACTAAGAATCGCTTTAAGAGTTATTTTGACTCAAATGGTAAATTAGAATCTAATACACCAGAGCTGATTTTACGTGTCGCTGATGTCATTAATGCTATCAATACAGGTACTACTTCTAGTAAGTATGATACCAATCGTAATAGTATGAGTAAAAGACAAACTACTATTAATGAGATTTTAGGTACATTTGATAAAATTATCTTTCCTCATATTGGCACTGATCCAGCATCAAGAGTCAATAAGCTGAAATATCTTGGTTCACTGATTTATCGCGCTTATGGTGTGAAATTCGGTGATACGCCATCAGATCGTAATTCGCTATCTAATCAAGTAGTTGCAACTACGCAATTAGCGTTAGTTATGAGTTTTAAAGCTATTTTTAACTTGACTGTTGTCACTAAGATCATTAGAGACATCCAAAAGAATATTTCCAGTACTGAAAATGTACAGAATATCAACATTAAAAATATCATCTATAGTAATCTTAAAACAGGTGATTTGCTGAAGAACTTCTGCAGAGTCATTAAAGCTGGTAATAAACCAAAGATCAAGATTAACAAGCAAATGACTACTAATCGTTTAATTACGAATTTGCTTGAACGCAACAATCGCACTGCTACATTAAGTACTTTGCGTAGTATGCAAACTACTAAGAATATTGGTGGTAAATCCAACGATGCAATTATTAATTCTCGTACTCCTCATCCATCTCATTCTGGTGTATTAGATCCAATTAAATCAGTTGAAGGTGCCAATGCCGGTGTTGTATCTGAATTAACTATTTCAGTTGAAATGACTGATATCATCTTTACTAAAGACATTGAAAAATTGCTTATTGAAGATGAAAATTCAATTCCAATTGAACAATCAATCGGCTCAAGAGTAATCCTTAATGGTGCTCCAATTTGTAAACATTCTAATACTAAACTATTTGCTGAAAAGCTGAGAGTGCTTAGACGCGAAGGTATCATTAATAGACACACATCTATTATTTATCATGCACTTGATAATGGTGATTTGGAGATTTGCACGCAAAAAGGTCGTGCTATTAGACCATTAGTAATTGTTTATAATAATTACGAAGAACATATTAATAGTTACAAGGATAAATCTACTAATCGCATTCCATTTAAACAATGGGTGGCATATACACCAGATCACTATGATATGTTGGTAAAGAATAAAATCAACTTGCAAAAGTTAGTAGAAGATAAAATTGTAGAAATGATTTCTCCAATTGAATATAAAAACATTTATGTGGCTGATAGCATTGAACGATTTAATGCTTTATCTGCTGATCCTAGACATCGCTTTACTCATGTTGATTTACCATTATCTAATTTTGGTATTTCAGTATTAGCATGTCCTCATATCAATCATTCAGCTACTGTTCGTACTGCATATGAAGGCAATCAAAGACGTCAAACTCTTGGTGTACCAGTGCTGAATTGGTATTCTACATTTTATGGCAAATTATCTGTTGCACTTAATAGCTTCAGACCAATTACAGAAACTATCATTAATAAGTACATTCGTACTGATGGCGGTCCAGTCATTATGTTAATTAATGCTGCTGGTAATAATCAAGAAGATTCACTAATTGTGAATGAAACATTTGCTGAGTATGGGCGATTCAGCATTAATTACTTAGTTTCTCATGTCGCTACACAAGAACCAAATCAATATTTTGGCTCTCCATCAGCGAATACAAAAGGATTGCGATCCAACAATTATTCACATTTAGTTAATGGTTTACCCGAAAGAGGAACTGTAATTACTAAAGGAATGCCTATTATCGGTATCATTGAAAAAGACAATAAAGATAGCAATATTACTTACGACCGCAGTTTAATCTATAAGAAAAACACACCAATTATTGTTGATGCTGTTAGTCCTTTATTTAATATTCAGGGATATCGCTCTTATGCTGTTCGCACTCATAGTGTTAGACATGTTCAAGCCGGTGACAAATTCTCATCGCGTTCAGGTGGTAAAGCCATTATTAGTGGTATTGAAAATACAGAACGTATTCCAACTAGTGAGAATGGCGTTTGTCCTGACGCAATTATTAATCCTCATGCATTTCCCAGCAGAATGATTATGAATCAGATTCAAGAAGGAGTAGAAAGTAAATATGGAGCCTATTTAGGTATTAATATTGACACTACTGTATTTGTTAAGCCTAATTGCGAGGTGATTATCGAAAAAATGCGCAAATTGGGTATTAGTCACGGCAATGAAGTATTTTATGATGGCGTTACCGGTGAGCGAATCACCAACCAATTATTTGTTACAGTTATGTTTTATCAGCGACTCAGTAAGATGATTAACGATAATAGTTCTGCTGTTGATAAACCAACATTGGATATTCGTACTCAGCAAACAATTCGTGGTATTAACAATAGTGGTGGTACTAAATTCGGTGAAATGGAAAAAGATTGCTGGTTTTGTATTGGAGCTATGGATGCAGTTGAAGGCAAAATGCTTAAAGATTGTGACGCTAAAACCGCTTATGTTTGTAATCGCTGTAATAATATCGCTGCTGTTAATCCTGATGCTGGTATTTATAAGTGCCCATATTGTATTAAAGAAAAAGCATTATCTACATTTACTGAAATTAAGACTTCATATGCTACATTTGGCTTGTTCAACACATTAATGATTTCTGGTATTGGATCCAAATTCTATGTTGAACCTCACATGTTCTGCGATTAGTTAGCTAAAAAACAATTAAAATTAATAAAAACCAATTAAAATTAATAAAAACCAATTAAAAATATAAATATTTTTTATCATTAATTTATAAATCAAATATCTAAATGAACAATATACATTATAGTGGATTAATTGAATATATAATTACCACAAATAAACGACAAGAGAATTTAGTATTTAGTGCTAATTGTATGGATTATGTAGTAGATGAAAAAGGCAATATTAAGCAAATAGTACAATTACCAGACACAAAATTAAGCAGTAAAACGTATGAAATGTTGACTAATATAACTGATATAAATTCAGAAATTTGGATACGTTTAAATGAAATTGGAAAGCGTAGATGTGCAAAACTAATAAGTCGCTATGGTTATATAAAAACATTCTCATCTAGATATTTGCCATACATAGAAAGTCCAATAACTGAAATACTGCTTGGTAAAGTCAGTAAAAAAACACTAATGACAAATCACAATAGTTGTTGTATATTAATACAATCATTTGGATTAAATGATATCAGCAATAATGGATTTAGTAATCGCAGTTTAGCTAAACTGAATAAATTATTAGCTTCAATTAAAGATATAAAATTAGTAATCACTAATATCAATGGAATTATACCTGATGGTGATATTGCATTTGTAGTAACAGCTGATAAATTCATAAATAATTTGTCATTTGATGCTAATATGAATATTGAAATAACAGCTAATCAAAAAAGCAAATATTACAGACATGAAGATTATGAAGACATACTTAGCGATATCAGCAAGATAATTAAACTGACTTAATTAGTTTTAATGATTTCAATTGGTCTAATAGATCTACATAATACTCTATAACCATTATTAGAGATGTTTCTAATAATTAATCTGTTATAAATATAACCTTCACTTAATTCTGCGTCTTCATTAGTATTGATTTTTTTAGTACCGTAAATACCTTCTTTCATACATGCGTATTGATAACCTATAATAGCTGACATTGCACACAATAAAGCACTCATAATTTATTAATTTATTTAATTTAATTATTTGTTTAATACAAATGCAAAGCAGTTCTTATCGCATAAATAATCATCTCAAAGAAATAGTAATAGTTAATGTTCGCAGCAGACATTCACTAATTATATTAAATGATTTGAACTTGTATGATTTAGTCGGTATTGAAATTGCTCCCAAATCTTCAATTGAACTTGAACTTAATGCTGACTCAGTGTTATATTTCTCTAATGTGCCTGGTACTAAAGTAGCTAGTGTATCAGTTGAATACTTAGATAATAAAGTCATTAATTTATGGAATCATGAATCAGATGTAATACAATGCAATCATGATTCAGTATGTCGCACTGAGGATAATGTTATACTGAAAACGCAATTAGCTAATCATATTATTTGGTATGTATATAGCAAAACTACTTACTTAATTATATCAATTATAATTGCATTGCTTTTTGTAGCAATTACAATTGCAATTATAACTCCAATTAAAAAATGATTCAAATCAGAGCAGGCATATTGTATAATTTAGCAATAGAAGATATTAACAGAATTAATGATTATATTATGAGAGATGTATTATATCAAAATTCGCTGATTGATAAATATACACGTTATTCGTATTACTTTTATTTAACAAATATATACACACCTGATTCATGCAAAGATTGCTATGATGATTTTTCACTGAATAAGTTATTTGCTGAAGATATTGAATTATTCGTTGATATGTTCAGTAAAGATGGTTTTTCATTAGAGCAGATTTGCCATATGTGTAGTATATTAGATGAAGCAATACCAGAATTTGCAGATATTAAATATGATATTATTATTGATGATTGGATGAAATCAACTGGTGATGGTATTCATTACGAGAAAAAAGCATTAAATATGTTAGCATATTTGGAATTTCAGATTGCTGAATGTGAAGGAAAGGAAATAATGTGGGGCGACTTCATATCGCTTCATGGAAAAGCAGATGGTGTTATTATTAGTTCTCCTGGTAATATATACAAGCCTGGTACTCTAATAGAAATTAAATATAAAGGTAACAATGATAAGCGATCACAGAAGAAATATTACCAGAAAGATATAGCACAAATAGCAGCTTATTCTGTTATATTTGATTGCGATGTTTTGTATGTATGCATTTTCAGCGATGAACATATAGAATGTGAATTAATAACAAAAGCTGAATTACGTAAACGATTTGAAGCAAAGATGGAACGTGTAATTAAAAATTGCAAACATATAATGCAATTATACAACAGCGATGAAATAAGTGATATTAAAACATTAGTTGATCTTTGCAAGCATAAACGCAAGAAGCAATTATTTGCCGAAAATATCGATTAGTGGATTTGCTTCAGTTGTATTAGCTACATAGCCTTCTAGTAATTCATACAATTCTATATTTCCTTTTGGAGTTATCTTTAATTTTGCGTCAGCATAGGTATAACAAATCTTCTGTAGCATTTTAAAGTAAATAACTACTGGATGTTTACGCTTTTCACCTTTTTGTTTATCAGCAGCTAAGATAAATTCTGATGCTTCTTCTAATTGCTGTTTAAGTGTTCCTTTAATACATAAAGTTGATATATAAGATGTAATTGAATTGGGTGATACAAATATATTAACTTTAATTTGTCCTCTATCTGACTTCTTAATATGCGTTACATCTTGTATTAAATGTATAGTTGTAATACCATAGTGACGCTCTTTCATCACTAATTTAGATGCGATTGCTGAATCATCTTTCTTAAGTATACTAATTACATCGCCAAAATCATTAGTTAAAATAACATCTCTATAATTAATGTCATAGAATAATACTGGTAATGCATGTTCTTGATATTCTTTTGGAATTGATAATCCTTTCTTTTGTAAATATCGCTTGCAGTTGTACATCATAATGTGATATAACTTAGTTATCATTCTATTATGCTCAATTCGCTCATCGATAGTAGCATCATCAAAGTCAAACTTCTTATCGATTTTGCGAATACGAGCATATTGCTTAAGTGCTTTACTCAACATTCCATCATCGCCTTGCACTTTATAAATTGGAAGTATGAATTTTTTAACTGTTTCTGATAGCTTTTTGGGATCATCGATTGATAATCGCATTGCTTTACGTCTTCCGCAATTCTCGATTATTGCATCTATGTGTTTCATATCTAATGTTTCATGCACGAATAATGGCGATGTAAATTGCATTAGTGGGAATTTCGTATCGACTTTAGCTGTTGGGCAAAAGATATGTAATATGTTTATGTAAGGAGAAATCGCATCAAGCAATGTGTTCAATATATATGATTTACCATCACCAGAATCACCGTAAATAACAGTTGAATGCATCAATAAATTGTCAAGAGCAATTTCATATAAATCTATGTATTGAAAAGTGTATTTTTTGCCTTTAATTGGTGGATGATTGGGTAAATTAACAACCTCTTCAGCCATATTTTTAAATTAAATAAATAAAAATTATAAATTACCAATTAATTTCTTGCAATACTAAATGCAATCGATACAAGGATCAAGACTACTGCGCAATCTTTGGAGAGATATTAATAATGATTATAAACCAGATGAATCATTATCGATATTAAATGCATCTGGTCAAGAGATTGAATTAACCGATAACACAACTAAGATCACTAAGATAATATTCCCAAGAAGTATATTGCACACTAATCGGCCTCAAAGTTCAATTACAATTATCCAAAAACAACATCCAGATGACGAATTGCCAAGATATAGTGCAACTATAAATAGAAAGCAGATAAAAAAGCAATTTATATCAGTTGAAACCCCAATTAAATATATCAATTCGACTGATAGCTATTCGGAATTATTGTCGCTGAGTTGGTTCAGAAAAGTGTCTCCTAATACTGATCGTGTGGTGATTATGGATCATGCAACTTATTATATTGAAAATGATTTCATTAATGACAGCAATAATATAGTCATATTACTAATTATAATAATATGTATTTTAATATGTATTGGGTTTATAATTATTTATTGAATTGAAATATCTCTGCCAAATCGGATAGCATTGGCAGCTTCAAGAGTCGTCATAGGCTGAATACCACGAGAACTGTCATTTCTTGCAATTGCTCTGGTAGCCAACATTTTATTAACATTCTGATGCTGAAATCGTCTAATGTTATTTTCATATGCTCTTAATTCCATAAGACCTCCTCGGCTGAGACCAGAACCATATGATTCAGTTGGATCTAAATAAGGTTCTTGATATGGTCCATGATTAACAAACATGTGATTATTAGAGCAATTGGTTTCATCTCGTTTCGCTTCACCAAGTGGAATAGCAGATTCATAACATCTACATCTTCGACTTCTTACTGTGCCATTACAATTACAACTGCTGCAAGTCATTTTAACAAGATGAACATTTTTTTATAATTATATTTTTCTAATTTAAATGAGTGTTGGCGACAATATTGAAGCAGCAGCACGACACATTGCGTATAATATAAGACATATCATTGATAATGGAATACAAACAGGCCGCTATACTATGGGAGATGCTTATAATTTAATTAAATCTATGCCGTATAACATGATTTGTAATGGAAATTACGTGCAAGAAATTACAAATATTAAAAATAAGATTCCTCCATTGAATGAAATACATAAAATCAGTGTTGGATTTGGTGATTGTAGTAAGCAAACATTTAAACATGTGCAAAATATATTATTGGATACACTTAAAAGAAATATCGAACCACAAGGATTTAGAAATGGAAGACGTGTATGGCCGCAATACAGATATGGACGAATTCCGCCTAGACGCAGACCAGCAGTTGATTATCGCGATAATTATTGGATTCCTCCATATGAAATTCCAGTTGAACCTGACTATTTCCCTGGCTATAATATTGTTGAATTGCGTCCACGATATGTCAGCTACTACTGGCCTATTCGTTAAATTCAATTGGAATTATGAAACGAGTTTACAAAATAATGAGCGTAGTATCTTTCTCAGTTGGAAAAGCTGATGTTTCACTGCCAGCAAAAGTCTACCATACATTAATCGCAGTTCATAATTACTTACCATCATTCTCATTTCTTGTTAGTGTTGGCAGTAAAAGCAATTTAGTTAGATATGCGTTTTCATGTGAAGATTACAATGATGATGAAGGCGAATCTGGATCCGAATCATGCTCCGAATCTCAAGACGATGCTCGAAATGCAGATGATGGTTCAGTTGTCGAAGAAGAGGGAGGAGTCGTTGTACTGGAAGTAGGTGATACAGTGCAAGAGTTTGATTACGATGAATTTTGGACTGCTGCTTGTAGTAAAAAGGTAAAGGAAACCAATAAGTCTAAATGGAATAAATTCGAATTGGTTGATTTAGATAGCAAAGTTTGCATTAGTCATTGCACTAAGAGTACAATCATTAATGGCAATGTTGAAAAGAAGAGAAGTATTTGGCTTGAAGTAGTTAATGATCATGATGAATCACTACTCACTATTGACTTGAAATCTCAACCAATTTCCAACTTTATGAATAACAAATTTGGCATTGAATTCAGTCCAGTGTTAATGGAAGTAGTTAAATTGTTTGTGTATTAGATATCCAAGCTACTCAAATCACTGTATATTTTTTATTTGAAATTATACTGCTGAAAATTAATAATGGAAAATTACGTATCGGATAAATTCCCTGGTAAGTATGATGCTGATAAAAACGTATGGGTATTTCCTACTATTTCAATTAAGAAAAGCAAATCCGATAAGCAAATCCATACTATCTATTATGTTGGATTAGCCAGAAGCGCTATTGATAAAGGATCATTGATTAAATATATGAATACTACTTTTAAGCAAAAGCCTAATCCTAATTACAATCCTTCATTTGGATTTGCGAACTTTGCGATTCCTCTAATTGAAAATTACTTCGATAATAGTGAGATCGCTAATGCTATTGGGTTTTATGCCACTAGTGTTACACAAGATGGAGGAGTAGTATCATATAAAAATATTACTTATGTTATGAAGGGCAAGAATCTGAAAAAGAAGAATCGCACTAATGTATTGACTCAAGCGTTAACTGATGTATTGGGCAAATATAATAAAAAGAATAGCGAATCAGTTAATAAAGAAACTAATGTTATTTTACCTATGCTAGCAAAAGGCGAAGGTATTTCTGGCAATGATGAAGCGATTAGAGAATGTATCGATGCGCATCTAAGCACTAATAAGATTTCTGGATTATTCTGTCAGCCTAAATATGATGGTATTCGTGTAATTATGGCACTTAATCCTAAGCTATTTAACAACGATATTACGCTTCCATTTGAAAGCGATGAATGCGTTGTTTGCTATTCTCGTAAAGGCAAACCATTACAAATTTCAGAACATTTGCTTGATGAATTGGAAATCATAATGAAAGAATTTATGGAAAGAAACAATCTTAAATCACTTGTTTTTGATGGCGAATATTATCATCATGATATTCCATTTCAATATATCAATGGATTCGCTCGTGGTGAATCAGAATCAGATTTAAAAGATACAATTAATATTTATGTTTATGATTACTGTGATCGCACTCATGCTAATTACGAAATGCGACATGGTAATCTTGAAGCATGTAAAGACTTATTTGATTATGAATCATCTGTAGTGAGTTTATTAGATGATGGTAATAAAGGTCATATTTTACTTAGTGATACTCATAGATTCTATGAAACAGATGAAATTCTTGAATATTACAATGCCACAATTACTGATGGTTATGAAGGCATTATGCTGAGAATCGCTAATGGTGAATATGAGTCCACTCGTTCTAGCAATTTGATCAAAATCAAGCCATTAATCAGTTATGAATATGAATGTGTTGGTTATAAATTCGGTAAAGGCAAAGATGCCGATATTCCTGTAATTGAATGTGTAGTTGGCGTTCAAGGCGTTAAACATGCTGTGTCTTGGTGGCAATTGAAGAAAGGGTTAGCAAATATCGATCGTAATAACTACAAAGATGGCAAATTCTTTGCAAAATTAAAAGGATTAACAGAAGAAGAACAACGCAAATTGGGTAGAGAATTCACTACTATTGAAGCTAATGGCAAGACTAAATTTGAGAATCGCTATTTGGGTAAAAAAGTAACAATTGAATTTCTTGATTTCTCTAAAGATATGAAACCAGAAAAGGCTAATTGCAAATCATTCGTTTAAATCAGTTACTAAATGTGCAACAAAACTTAATGTTTTTTTCTTGTCAACTGGATAATAATATAAATATTTAGTCTTTTTGCTGATCATTAATCCGTCAAACTTTCTTCCATAACCAGTATTTTTAGCTGCTGTTTTTAGTGAATTGTAAACTTTAATTGAATTCATAATTAGCCGATTTTGCATGATTTCCAGATTCTTCTTCAATGTTTGCGATTCTTCATAATCCATCTTATAAAGCAATTCTTCCAATTTAATATATTCACCAGTAATTAGTTTATCTGTTCTGGCCAATTTAATGTCGTATTTCTCATCAGCGGTTGTTTTCACTTGAATTAATGGCATATCAGTCAGCTGATATGATTCTAATTTAGCAGTTAGATCGGCAACAGCGTGATCCAATTCGGGAACCTTTAAATTAGATTTAATAATAGTTAGGCATTCTAGCACTCCAACTTTATCATTGAACAATTCCAATACAGCTGTCATATCAGCGATGTGTTTTTGCAGCGATACTACATTCGAGATTACGCTACTCAGCGATGCGTGTTTTTGGTGTTGCATTTAAAGAAATAAATATTATTTGAATTTAACTAACAGAAATATTAATGATGTTTGACGAAGAAGCATATGTTAGAATTGAACAGTATTTCAGTAAAGCTGCTAATTTTTCAAATGTTGAATTCAGTCATAAGGAATATATCATTGAGTTCAGAAAGACTGAATCGGGTTTTAGTGGTTCAACAACAGTACGTATTAAACATAATACAATCCAATCAATTAAAACAACTGTAGAATATTTATGCATATTATACAGAACCAACAATTCTTATAGATGTGCTGCCGATACTGCTTGCTGTATTTGTCATAGTAAGCAATTAACGCTAATTGATAATACGCTAATTGTTAATTTCAATAACAGCTCTATTACTCCTGATTTCTTATCTAAACTTATACTTCCGGTAGACATAATAGTGCTATTCGATACAAATAAGAAAGTTAAATACGGCAATGTAACTAAAATTAATGGATTGTGTAATCCGGGAAGATTGGAATTCATAGCTGAATTAGTTGATGGTGCTGGTTCATATGATATATATTCAAGTAAACCATCAGCTAAATATTTAATATTTTATCGTGAATTTCCGTGTGGAGCATATTCACTGAGGAATGCAGTAGTGACCATTGTTGATCCGCCTTGTAAATCACTCATAATTAATAATTCCAATTAAAGCTATGTTTTTTATTAAAAAATGGACTACATCTACAAGAACTTTTATTTTGATAACGATATTGTTATTACTAGTTCTTCAGATGAGTATGGAAATATGTTTCCAGCATCACTTAAAGCAAATGATGGCACTTACGCGCTGAGATCATTTGGCTTAGTGTTATTTAATGCAAATGAATCAGGTGATCCATTAATTGAAATCGATTATAAGATTAGGGATAAAGCAACTGATAATATTTTTGATCCATTATTTGCAATCATTTTAACTAAGACCGATGAATACTCAGCGAGATTGTATTATTGTCATAATATTGGCGATAATTATGTGGAACTGGCTTCCTATAAAGATTTGTTCTTGGAGGACTATGATGCTTGCTATGATGGCCTATGTAATTATAGGGATGGCAAGGATATCGGGACGATGGATAGCCTGAAGTCGCTGATGAATAAGGCCATTATGTTTATGCAGGATAAAGTCCTATATCTGAAATCCCAATAAAATTTGAATTTTTTTCGTATTATGCTATTACATAGCAACAACAACAACCGACCAACCGAATGAATTCCCCATCCATCTATTTCCCTCCTGTTCCTGCAGTCGATATTGACTCCTCTGATTTGAAAGAAAATGATTGCATTGAAGAACTCCCTGCTTCTGGTAGAGAAGAGAACTGTCTTCTTCACTCGATCTTCAAGTCCCTCCAAACCCACTATCGCCGCAACCTCACACCTGCTCAACGAGACCATCTCACCACTCTAATTGGTTATTTCTCTAACACTGATATGTTAAGAGAGATGATTGGTAAGAATGGGATGCTTGAAATTGAAGACCTCCTTCCGCTGTTTGACGCTATCGAGTTCAACTACGATATCGTTACCTTGTGCTTGACTGAAATGGGTGCAGAACAAAGCATTCCATATCTGACCTGCTACAAGCACAAAGACAACACTGATCCTGTTGAAGCTCCCACTATCTACTTGGTCTACAGATCTGGTCACTACGATTGTATTGCCTTCAAGGATTCGCATCGTGAAGTCAGAACCAATCTGCTCTTCCATGCATCTATCTATGCTTACTACTTTGGACTTTCTCTTGGTAATGCATATGACGAAGCATTGAAGACGATCAAGTCCTACTAGATCAACTTCCACTCCTCATCAAAAACCAAAAAACCCTAAAAAAGTTTTTTATTTTTTAGCGAATCCGATAACTCTAATTGAAATTTAAGTTTTAGTATCGCCCATAAGTAGTAGTATATCTGGCTGGGATAAAGTCTCGATTAGGATAAGCATTACGTCTTGGTTCGCTATTAAATGAGTTGCAACCAGGAACAGCATAAGAATCAGCATAACCATCTCCATATACACGAGTATTTGTATATCTATCAGACGCTTTTGCTTCTGGAACACGCGACATACCAGCGCATGGAATTTCAAGCACTGATCGTTCTTGCGACATCCACATATTTGATTTACCCATTACAGGATCTAAGATAGTATTAATGCGTGATTCAGGAGTATTATAAATCTGATCCAAATGAAACTTAGCACGTACTTCATTAGTGGGATAATCATCAAATAACTCAATATATTCTTGTCTTGGAATACATCTACCATCTTGATTTGGAGCACGTTGTCGCTTGACTCTGTCCTTATTGCGATATAATTGGCTACCTAATTCAGCAATTTCATCATTACTCATTTCCATTACTACTGGCACATCACCAAATGAAAGTTGATTTAGAGTTTTGCTGATTTTCGTAGTTACATTATTTGGATAAGGTACATAATCGCCATCATCGTAACTGCGTTCTTCAACGAATTTACCCAACTTATAGCCGTCATATGCATTAGGGAAGAATTTAGATTGATCACTATTGTAGATATTCCTTTTCATGTTTTCACCATAATTACCGCTGATTACCATCGAATCATCTTCCTTTGTGCGAAATGGATATTTATTACCTTTTAATTTATTAGCTAATTTACTGAGAAAATTCTGATTTTGATTGTAATTCTGGTTGTAATTCTGCGCATAAGTTGGAATTGGTGCTGAATAAGGTGATGTAGGATTAACTGGATAATTAACTAAACGTGGTTGTGGTTGTGGTTGTTGCTTTGGACAATAGCGACAAGATGGTGCTCCAGGATTAAACCCTTGTACTACTTGGGCATTTACGTATGATTCTGCGTTATGTATTGCTGATTTAGGTGTTGCTCCAGATGCTCTAACGCCAACATATCTATCAGCAATATTGAATGCATCCCTATTAGTTACTTTTGGTAATTTGCCATCTCTATCCGAGTAATGCTTGATCTTGCCACTTCTTTGTCCTGGGCCTTGCATAGTATAAGCCAATGCATTATTAGCGCCAAAACTGGGCTTTTCGCGATAAACGTATTTTGTCTCTGGTTGGCCATCAGCAGAATAACCTCTTTCGAAAGTAGAAAACGTAAACATTGGATTTTCAATTCCAGTTACATATGGCATTGGTTGATCAGCTACAATATTAGGATCGCTAATATCAGCATCGAATAGCTGATCTTGCTGATATACAGGTGCTTCGCTGTGTTCAAAATACTCAGCACTGGCTACCATATCACTAATGAATTTCTTATTTAAACCTTCAATTCCATCTCGCTGATATACAAATTCAAGCTGATCAGCGTGTTGCTTAAACCAAGTCAGCGCTGAATCGCGAACTGAAAATTGTATTGCTGTCCATTTATTCTCTGGAAATATCTGCCTTAACCGATATTGCAAATGATTAATATTTTTATCAGATAGAAAACTACTCATTTATTTAATTGAAAAAAATAAATATCTAAACAACAATAGATATGATTAGTTATTTTTTACCGTATGATCCATATTCATATCCGCGATTAAACATTTTCACAATTGATTTCATATCATATTCACGATAGCGACTATATTTAAGTGGCAACATCATAACAGTGTCGTCATTAGGAATCATCTTTAAGTCATTATCTAATTCAACATTGATTTTGATTTCACGATCAACAATCATAACGTAATTATTCAGAATATGTGATTGCATTGTTTGCAAATCTTGACCAAATTTATACATAGATAATACTTCAGCTGGTTTACCTTTAATCTTACATTTCTCATAAATCATCATGCGATTAATAAATTCATCGTCTTCATTTAAGATAATTAGTCTGTCATCTACAACTCCATATTGAGGCATATCAATATTAATATCTAGTAATTCTTGCACAATTGCTTGATCTTTTACTCCTCTCAAATAATTCTTATAGTTTTCAATTAGATTTTTGAAATCGCCTTTTGGTATATCTCCAATTAATAATTGAGGTTCATCTAGAGACAGCTTTTTCTCATTAACTGTAAATGAAACCAGTGCAGTGTTGATAATCGCTGATACTTGTGCACCCAATAATCTACATTTGCCATTAGTCATAGTGAATATGTCATTAAATGAAACAGGTAAAATATGCACATTAGTTCTTGTGTAGTTTTTCTGAGTAATATGATCAATATTAACAATAGTATTACCATCAACAAGCATTACTTTGTATTCTTTCAGTAGCAATTTGCGCCCATTAATAACATCATTTGTGTGTACATTACTAGTTGTTCTTACTAGAAATCCATCTTGTACAAAGTGATTGGCTACTTCGATAAAATTCATATTTATAAATTAAACTTATATTTTTTATTAAAAAATGGCAGCAAATCTAGAATCAGTGTTAAAGAGCTGTGATCTGAATGGCGGCAATGCTACTTTTTGGAAGAATCGCCCCAAATATTCTGGTAAAATTGACAGTATGACACCATTATATGATGCACCAATGACACAAGAAGAAAGAGATAGTGAACATCAAAAAGAGATTAAAGATTATAATACCGGTTTGCGATTAAAGTTCAAAGAAGAATCAGAATTAATTAATTATGTTGGTAGAGATGTATGGGATAGTTCAAGAAACAAGTTTAGAAATGGTGATGCATATAGCATGAAATTTATGGATGACGAAGAAGAAACAGTTCGCAAAAACAGATTCAGTGATAAGATTAACTTTAACAGTTCTTATAATCAAGTACGTGCTAAGCGAAGGCAAAAGGAGGAAATGATAAGTAACATTAATCGCGATTTAAACGTATTAGAATCTCAGCATATTGAATATAATACTTGTATTGGTGATAGAGCAACTAAAGAAGTAATTAAAGAACGAAGAACTAATATTTATGCTGATAATAATACAGATAAAGAAATTGGTAATAAAGATAAGCTGACTAAGTTGCATTCAGCAGAAGCAAATCGTGATATATTAGAGAAATTGAGTACAGACGAGAAAAAACTATATGTTGGACCAGTAAGATTAAGAATGCATACTACTATTATTTCTGATATTGATGGCGATCAAATTGAACGCGATGAAATATTAAGTGATAAAAATATGAAATTCACTGATGCTGATAGAGATGGCGATGCTCAGTATAAAGAAGAAATTACCAATTATAAATCATGATTCCACTTTCTTGCTCCTTTAGATATCTTAGCTGCTTTCCTAGCATAATAATGTTCTGCATTTCTTGCTTTATCAATGTTATCATTGCCTTCAAATGATTCAATATCTCTATTTGGCATTTTAGGCAATTCAATATAATCGTTACCTTTAGATAACGCAATTGCCAAATTCTCAACTTCTAATTGCAATACTTTTTTAGATAATTTGTCTGCTCTTGCCCCATAAAATATATCAGTAGCAGTCATATTTCTAACTGCACTTTCACCACCCTTATACTCAACAAATGTGTCTACCTGATTAATGTTCCTTTCTACGCCACCTATTACAATCAGCATATATTTGATTTTTAAATTAGAAAAATAATTACTTAATTAAATAACGGGATGGCTTTACCCTATTTTTGTACCGATTGTGGAAGCATTTTATCAGATATTAATCATGTCAGCAGAACTATGGTATGCGATGGCTGCAGTAAAGTATTCAGATTATCAGATATCAATGGACAAGACGCTACTGTATTAATTATATCTGAAATCAGTGATAAAGATAGATCGCTTACCGATGCTGATATTGCCAACTTATCGGGATTACCAACTACTTCATCTATTCATAAAGATTGTGCTTGTGGATATAATATATGCTCTGTTATGTATGATGATATTGGTAAATTCTCATTTGTATGCAACGCTTGTGAAACCATTATCAGGTAAATAAATTGAATTAATATTTTTTTATAATTAATATGAACAAAAAATGTTGCGAGGTAATATTAATTTATTGTCGATCGACACCGAGTACAACGTTATTAAAGATAATAATGGTTGCACAAGAAAGGAGCTATTTAGTGTTAGTATTGCTGCTACCAATATTGATTCTGTTATTCGCGCCCTTAACTCCAATACAAGTAGCGGATCTATTGAAGTGTATCATTTTCCCATGTATAATAGGAAGTGGTTTAGTACTCTAAGCGATTTCTGGCTTGAACATCCTGATGCTCTTAACAATTGCGTTTACAATGGCAAGATACGTAATTATAGCGATTTGTGTAAATCAGTATGCAATAAGATCAAGCGTATATTTGACAAATATCGCAATATGGGACCAGTAAGAATAATCGCTGGTGTTAGCGCTGATGCTGATATACTAAGAATGCTAGATAACGATATCTTCAATGTGAACATGGACGGCAAGAATATCTATGTTGATCCGATAATAGTGAAGTCGCTATTTAGTAGCAAAATCAGTAGTGAATGCGTCAACCCCTATTCTTCTTATTATGGTATTAATAGGAAAGCCAAGCAGCTATGTGAAGACCTTAAAAAAGCAATTATTGGTAAAACCAACAATGATCTTATCCATAATAGCGACTATGATGCTATGCTAAATATATGCAATTTCTTAGCATTAAGTGGATATATCATTTAAATAATTGATTTTTTTAAATGATAACGTACGTGTACCATGAATACTGACATTCAAACTATGAACTCTCAAGAACTTCTTGAGTTATTTGGTGCTAAAACTATTAAAGGATTATTTACTAACTTTTTAGCTGCCGATACTACTAATGAATTGGCTAAAACCCATATTCAGTACATGTTAAATGTTCTCAGAGAAGAACAATATCCAACTGAAAAAGTTGGAAGATATAGTTATCATGAAGTGAGAAATAGGAATTTAGTCGCTAAGTTAAAGCCATCCTATATTCTTCCCGATTATCCTGATTTTGGAGGATTTTCTAATATTACTTCTATGCTTTCTATCAAAGATAGATTCGATTCTAATAACATGAATAAGAAATCTCCATTCAAGTATCTTGAATCAGGTGAGCAATTTGCTAATGTTATCAAATGCATCTATGCACAACTAGAAAATGTAATTGATGAACCTCTTGTTGAATTGCAAGAGAATTTAATTAGCTATCTTGCTCAATACTTTCACGAATCGAAATTACTTGTGAACAGCTTCCATTATAGCAGAGTATTCACTTTGCTAAATGGGCGAATCGATGAAGCAATTCAACTGATTGCTAATTCAGCACCAATTAAAGATATAGCTGAATCAGTTGCTTTTATTGATTCTTCTGCTGGATGGGGTTGCCGATTATCAGCAGCATTATCAATTCACGTATTCTTGCTGCAATTGATTGTTGAATCTGGTAATTATAGCGAAGACGATATTGCTGAATTTGGCAATCATGTCATTTATGTTGGCTTCGATACTAACCAATCATTACTAAGTACTTACAGACGAGTAGTCAGCCTATTTGAGGAATTGTATGGAATCAATCCTAATATTTGCAAATTCCATATGATGGATTTCACGTGTGAAGCCGCTGGTAATAAACTGAGAGAATATCCTCACATTAAAATTGCTCTTACTTCTTCGCCTACTTTGCTTGAAGTTTATCCTGGTTATTCCAAAACTTTAAATAAACATGGCATTAGTCAGATCAGTGGTGGTAGATATAATTGCAAGAATTGGAAGGATTGGGTAGATGGATTCCTTATTGAAGGTATCTATATGCAATTATTTAGGTATTCAAATGTCACTACTGTTTACAATGTGATTGACAATTGCAAGATTCCTAATGGTAATAAGACTGAGCTGATTCCATTAACTGATAGATTGGTTGATATGCTTAAAGCGCTAACCAGTATTTGCAGCAAAGTAGACAATGTTTACTTCACATGGAGCGATATCAGCCCATTCAAGAATTGCCGAGATTGCAAGGCTAATGGCGCTATTGAATGTGGCACTTGTTCTAACTGCTTAGGTGGCTATAATGGTTGCTCAGTGAGAAAAAACGCATGTAATAAGTGCGGATTGACTGCTATCTTGCGTACAGTTGTTTGCGTTACATTCGCTAGATAAACTAACTAATTATGTTCATTATTTTTTCTTTATCAATTAAATTGCTTTCTTCCCCATAGAAATGTTTCAGCAACTTAAACAGCGGCAATAATCTCGTAGTTAAATTAAAGTTATTTTTTATTTGCTCTGGTTCTTGTTCTGAACCACCTAAGTTGAAATTAAAAATACTATTTGTACTGGTAATAGCACTACTAATATTATAGCCGATACCACCTCCAACATATTCGCTAAATGTGTTTTTATTAGCGTCTAAATATTTGACAAATTCATCAACTATATATGTTTCGAATTTATCTCTTGTGTCTCTGATTTGCTCATATTCAGTAGTAACATTGAAGAAACTCTCAATGAAATAATGCAAATCTAGTAAAGTAGCTGCAATCGCTAAATCTTGTGGTGACGCTTTTGCAATTGAATCTATAGTTGATTTATAATTGTTGTAAATATTAGGCAATACCATTTTAATAAATTCAATTAGAGTTTTGCTGTCGTGGAAATTAACGCAATTACCAAAATCAATAAGATCAAAATTAATATACAAATCAATGTTATTAAATATAATTATATCTTCGCATCTAATATAGTTGCTGTACCAAAGTTTAGGATTAATTTCAAGCACGAAATTACCAGCATGTAAATCACCATGAAGATAATAAATCTGATTCAGTGTTAGTAATCTAGTCGCTACTAGAAATATCAATGTGCGAAACTTAGCATTTGTATTGATTTTAGGTCTGTATATGAAGGCTGAATTACCCATTTTACGCAATACCAATGCCAATGCATATCCTGTTGCCCTTTCACGAATATCAGGTTTAATGAACATATCAGCATTTGCATTAAATATAGCATATGCACCAAAATATTCCTCATCGAATTCGATACCTTGATCCTCATTAAAAGATGTTTTATTTATTGCCATTACTTTACGATAGTTCTGATAAATATCCCAGATAACTACTTCTTGGTAATCGCGAACATCTCTAATGTATTCTTTTGGTACCGGAATAACTTTAACAATATAAGGTGTGACTCTATAAGCATTAAATATTAGATTCATTACTTTAGATATTTCAATATCGATTTCAGTGGATGGCATAAAGGTCATGAATTCAGCGATATGTTTAATATAAAATATATTCGGTTTGTCAAATTTGCTAATTACGAACATGCAATATAATATCTTATCTATGTTTTCGTTATTAATGATTTCAGTGATGATGCTGTCTAACTGAGCACCTTTAGTGTTGTATGTTATGCGACCGCCCAATTCATAGAAATTTATCAGCGCTGATTCAATTAATTCATTACTTATTAATCTATTAAAGATATCGTTGTGATTGTTAATTAATAGCGACATAGAAAACGCATTATAAAGTACTTCGCTATTTGCACTATTGTACGGAACACCAATAGTGAAATAACCAGTATCAGCTTTTGTATTTGACCACATAAAAGACATAAATTTGAATGGTTGCTTATCTGCGAACGACATATAACCATCGATCTTATTAAACTCCATTATTATTTTTCAATTAAAGATTTAAAATTTGAATTAATATAGAAAATAAAATCATGGACGAGTTTGATTGCTTATCGATATTAGAAGAGTTGGGTCTAGTAGAGAAGAAGGTTCAATTAGAATATGATGTTTGTTGTGGTGTTAAAATGGAATCAATCGGCAATATGCTTTATTGCGACAAATGCACTAGAACAATGAATAGCAAAGAGAGTGAAGATAGTGATGTTTATAGCGGAGTATTTACATGCAAAATCGGCAATAAAGAATATACTTGTTTTGGTGCTCATCCAAAAAACAGAAATGAGCGAATTGCTGATATGGTTAAGGCTTTTGCTGAACAAATGAACAGTAAAGGTATTCGCATTGATCAATCAATAATTAATGAAGTATGTGACACAATGTATGACATTACATCAGTGCAAATTAAGAAATCGTCTAATCGCTCATCGCTATTCTTAGCATTGCTTCATCATATTTCTGTGCGCAACGATATGATTTTGACGCCTAGAGAAGTACAGAAAATTATGTGTGATTCGAATTGCAAATTCTCAAAAGGCAATAAAATCATTATTCAAGCAGTTCTAGATGATATTTTAGATAGAAATAAAGTCAGCTTTGGTATTGAGTTATATGATAAACTAATTATCAAATACTTAATGATGTATGATCCTGAATTCTATCTTGAAGATGGTAATTTGAGTAGACGCAACATTAACAATACTAGAAATCACAAATTATGCATTAATATGATACAAGTGATGCTAGAAGAAAACATTGCATTTAATTCAATTATTCAAACTAAATGTATCGCTGTTGTATATTACTTAATAAAAGAAGAATACAATTATGATCAAGATGAAAAAGCACAAAAGAAATACTTTACGCAATTAGTTGGAGTAGGTGAAAACACTTACATTAAGGTTTACAATACATTAATACGCAGAGATGTACAAAAAATATTCATTAATTCTGGACGATTTGCCACATGTTAATCAATTAAATACATTTAATTAGTCAATTAAATACATTTAATTGACTAATCGACTAGTTGATCACTCTCATTACTGCTTTCATCTCATCTTCAATAAACATTATTCTTTCTTCCCACTCATTTATTCTTTCAATTACACTTTTAGGTTTGCTATTTATTTTTTTATTAATATGTTTAACTATGGCAGCTGTAATATATTCAGATACATTGCGTACTTGCTTAGTATTATCTATAGTGACTAATCCACTTATATCATTAAATAAATTATATTCAATCACTAATGAGTTTCCATAATTAATAAAATCTCCTCTATTAGCATTATCAACAATTATGATGTCTGGCTTAATGGAATCATTGATGAGATGATAAATGTTGAGTTTTTTCATATCTTTAATTGGAAATGATGATATTCGAATGTTTGCATTTATGTCGAAGATATCATCGTTGCCGAAAAATGATACACCACCATTGTCATCAAATTCATGTTGACTAATGCTATTAATATATAAGCAGCCAAATTCAACAATATTAATATCCATATTTTTTCACGGCAAAAAATCAATTATTTAAATCATTTATGCGTATTCCATCATTGTGATAATTGCAGTACCTCTAACAGTATAAGAAGTCACTCCAGGATTAGGTCCACCAATAAGTACAAAGTTAATGTTATTAGCAGTATATGCAACATCAACTGTTAGACCTGCAAGCGCTGGATCCAATTCAGTGCTGATATTGCCGAGTAATGCTTGCTGAGTGCTTTGTGGGGCAAGTCTAGCATTAACTTCCATAGAAAACATTGCAGTTAATGATGGAGAATATCCGACAATTTGAATCTTTACTCGCGTCACAGTCGCTGCTGGACTAGGAATTGCAGGTAAAATACTAGCAAGATTATATGAATATACAATTGAATTTGCTGGTGCTCCGATCGGAGTAGTGGTTGATACAATAACGCCACTTGGAGGAGCAAATGACAAGATATTAGTGTATGGATCAAAATAAGTAGGTGCTGCATTCGCTACAGGTGGATTAATGCGAATACCTGAACGATTAGAAAATTGCACTAATGAATCACCAGCAGCAAAACCATTAGAAGTAACTTGCATGATTCCTGTATTACCTCCATCGCGAATTCTAAATGCTGATTGACCTACTGTTTGAATATCTACTGGCAAAGATCCAGCAATAATGATTTGATTTCCGTTATTGTATGCAGTTTGCAATGATGCAGAAGAAGCACCACCACCACTAATCTCAATAACAGTACCATTTAATGTTACAGTTGCACCATTAATACCTCTTAATCCATAAAATTGGAAATCATTGCCGACTTTTGTGGCTACAGTAGTTGCTGTGAACACACCTGCGACAGTAGAATAAGTACAATCACATGGTAAATCATCTTGGCCAAAACATATTGGATCTATTGGAGTCGACATTTTAATTCTGTAAAAAAATAATATTAATTAATTAGAACTTAAAATTCTAACTCATCAGGTTCAGCATCTTCGAACTTGACTTCTTTTGGTTTATTCTTAGACATGTTAAGCAATTCTTGAAGGCAGTTTTCTCGCTCATCATCGCATTCTTTGCTGGCTGATACTCTAACTTCACAAATAGCAGAATTAACGACAATACTAGCAAATGTTTCATTTCCAGCTCTAATATAGATAGGCTTGAACTTAGCAAAGATGAATTTAGGGTCGTACTTTTTCATTAAATCAGCAAATTCACTTGGTTCCATGAGCTTTTTATTATGCTTAAGTGAACCAGTAACAGTAGAAACTTTCTTTTCTTTACCAGTAACATTGATCTTAACTCCATAAGCTTCTTCAAGGAATTTAATTGCATTTGCATCAGAAATACATTCTTTTACATATGCTTTGAATTCACCCATTTCTTCACCAGGAGGAAATCTGTTATTGCCAAAAATGATATGTTCTTCACCGTCTTCAACATAAGTGAATTTAGTATAACATCCTAATGAATCAGGTCCCAATTTAACTTGCAAGAACATCGAATCAGGATATACTTCACCTGGTTTATCTTTATTAGGTTGATCTCTTGACACAAATTCTTTAGCTCTTGGGATTTGATTATCATCGCATGCAGTATTATGACCTTCAGTAAGCGCATCAAATAATGATACACATGCAGGATTATGTTCTGCAGGAAGACTAATAAATGCCTTTGCCTTAGTTTTAGTATTATTACCGAATCCAAAATAACCAGTAGTACCTTTCAATACTAATTCAGTTACTCTACCTTTTTGGTTATCTTTATTATCAGAAATAGTTCTAGTAGTGGTATAAGTAGCACCTCCAGGGCAATCATATGGCTTATTTTTATCAAAGCTAATAATAGCTTTATATTTGATACTATTATTGTCTGCGTTAACTGCCAACATTTTGTTAATTTAGTTATTTATTTAATTGAAAATCAATTTTTTTATTTGGCTGAAAAGACCATTACTACTGCATCTGTTTTGGCTTTAGACTTTGTAGAGTTGGAATTGGTATTAGTGCTGATATTTTTATCATCACCAGCACCAATAATATGCTGCTTTACAAATCCATCTTCATTAGTAATTTCTTTAACTGCTGCAACCATGTTCTTATTTAATGATGCAAAATTGACGCTATTCTTGCCGATTAGTGGATCATTAAACTTCTTCCATCTTTCATACTCCAATATGTGTATTGCTTCCATGTTTTAATAAATAATAAATTAATTATAATATAAATGTCACTTAATGATTCTGTCTTATTTATCATATCATTGCTATTCTTAGCATTCTATTATATACTATTTAATAGCGATATATTCATAGACTCAACAATTGCAGTCTATCCTAACTTAGTCAGAGCGTTACCCGATGGTAGATATGCACCAGAATTAATGGGAGAAATGGTCATACTGATATTAATAGTTACCTTTTATGCTGCTACGTATCTCTTGCTGATCAATTTAGTTTGAGTTCAATTAAACTAATATTTTTGATTTATTGAAATGGAATTAAAGAAGATGGATTTAGTCAGCATGGTGATCAGTAATTGTGAGTTCGTTCACAATCCTGACATCACTGTTATGCTGCATGAAGAGAACGACAAGGATAAGTTTGTGCCTGATGGTGTAACTATTGCCTATGTTAAAAGCAATTTCTGCGAATTATATCACAAGGATTATATGTATTTAGATAAAAAATATATGGAACAATATGCTCATAAAAGTAATAAAGGACGTAAGAAGCTAGAAAAGCAATCAAAGCGACATAAACAGAATTGCGGTACTGGTAACGAATTTGGATCATCAATAGCATTCGGGTTGATTCACGAAGATCGCATTTATGAGATGAGAGTGTTTCGCAAAACCACTATTGGTGTATCAGGCTTAAAGTCTGACAATATTGAATTCATTAAACTGTTAATTAATAAGCTAATTGATTATTTAAATTTAACTGATCCACAATTAATGATTAAGATGAAGAATGAACCTAACATTACTTTATGCAATTTGAAATATCATTTTATGTTGCCTAACTTGCAAGTAGAATATAAAGTATCTGCATTCAACTTATATAAATTAATGCATTTAATGAGTAGCAAGTATGGCGATAATCGCTATTGGTATCCATATGAAATTGATACTGATATAATTGGAGCAGATGTTCCAATAAGAGTATTATTCCCATATAATGGTATGTCTACTTTCTATTTTATGAATATCAAATGCGAAAACACTTGTTACTATTTTAAGTTTTACAGCAATGGTAAATTAAACATTTATGGGGGCAATAATAGCAAAGTATGTGAAATTTTAATGAGAAAATTCATAACAATATTAGAAACACATAAAGACTCGCTGATTCAGTTAAGTATTCCTACTGGAGCCGATGACGAATAAATCAGTAATTATTTTTTATTTAAAGAAATTGCACATGAATACTAGTACCTATTATTGGTGTAAATTGCAAGTAGTTAATAATGAAGAAGATGTTAAAATTATTAATCTCATATGTTAACATTAATGTATTTCTTAAATCATCATATAACCCATCTAAGTAAGTATTATATAGCGATTTGAGTAATTTAATGCGATTGTTTTTATAGAACAAATCCTCTTCATGCTTAGCATCTAGTATTTTATTTGATGAATGATCTATATAAGACACTATTACATTTTTAGATTGACCAGTTATTTCATTTGTCTTAATGCAAATAACATCTACAATTTCTTTTATCTTTGCTTTCAATTCAGCATTGGACATATTAGTTATTTTGCTGATTATATATTTAACATCATGATTAAGCAATATATCGTTAATATCTTTTTTCACGTTTTCCGAATTATTGACTATATTGAGAATTTTATAATAATCATCTTTATTGGATTGCTTAATGACACTTAGCTCATCTAGAAATTCCCTATCACCCATATCTTTAATTAGCTTTCTGCGAAACAACACATCTCGATCTAATAGCAAGTATTTATATAACTCATATTTAAGCAATCTGTAAATGTAAATCATATAGTATGTATTGCTGATATTGTCCATGTATTTCTGTTTTGGTTCTGTACGTTTAATAATTGCAGTATTCACATCACTGGGTTCAACAGATAACAGCTGATATTGTGCATTTGGAAATCGCTCTAATACTTTAGCTACTTTAGTATCATTAAACCAGCAATTTATATTAGAGATACGCAATCCGATCGCTGTGTCTGTATCAGCGACTCCATTAATATCATAAACTTCTGGATTCAGCACTAGTATTATTGGATTTATATTCTTAAATGATTCAAGGAAAGTTGCTAATTTGCTAAATGGTAAATCGTGTTCTTTGCGAATAAATACATTATGCGATTCTTCACCTTCTAATATATTAACTGAATTGGATACACCAATACATAAATTAGCAGATACTAAATATTTAATATATCCATTAGAGATATACTTTGTGATTTTTGTGCTGCCAAATTTATCACGCAATGCATAATAAGTAAATGCTTTATTAATGATATCGTATTCAGTTCTAATTAGTTTGCGATTAATTGCTTTTTGCAATACATCAACAACAATACTATCAGTATTAAATACACCATAATATTCACCAATAATTACTTCTATGTTATCTGTTTGCTTAACTTTACGTTGCTTAGATGCATAACCCTCATTAATTGTCTTATTTAATCTATTATCTGTATATAATACAGGATACATGTTATCATATAATCGCTGAATAATGATAATACTGATATTTTGCTTTCTTGCTAAATAAGTACTGCAAGATGAGTCCATAGTTAAATATACACTACTATTTTGCGAGTTTAATATCTCATTTTGCACACTTACTGATGTATTAATATAAACAATATGAACATTGAATACTTGCTGAATTAGCTTTTCTAATTGAACATGAATATCCTCAATTATGTTAGCTGTTCCTTGCTGCATATCAGTCAACATTCCAATTAGAGTTTCGTCCTTATCACGCAATTTGGCCTGATATTCGATAATTTGCTGCAATATTTCTGGTTCAGATTTACCAATTTGTTCAGCAAAGCAGCATAATAACTTGCTACCTGGAACACCTGAATAGTTATCTTCAACACTCTTAATGAATAAATGAGCGCTATTATCATCAGTCAACATGCTAAATAGCTCATAAATCTTTTCATGCAAAAATCCAATTTTACCAATACTTAGATTCTTGCCAAACTTCAATACACCAGTAGTATCGGTTTTACGTTCAAAGCTGTGTTGGTTCATACATGCTTCGCGAATTGCCTTATTCTTATTGCCACTAGTTTCAGATGATTTGCATTTGGGTAGGCAATAACCAGAAGGATGTTTACCAGTGATAAAGCCAAAATATGGCAGTGAATTGGGACATTCATACCAAACAGGTTCACCAGTAGTGTAATTAATAAATTGATGTAGCTTCTTTTGCTGATCTGCTGACATCAGCTTGAATTCTTCTTCTGTATAAATGTTAATTGGTCTGAACTTCTTCTGGCAAATTCTACTGTATTTAACTGCTTTAGTTGAACCACTAACAGAGAAATTGTATAATTTGGGATCTAATGCTTTCATTTTCTTCATTGCACTTTTCTTGGATTGCTCAACATTGCTTTTACTTAATATCTCTTTTTGTGATTTATGTTTACTAACATCATTAATTATATAAAGCACATAATTAATAACACGAACAAATTCCTTATCGGCAATATTCACAAATTCAAATGTTATATCTGTTAAGTTATTTTCGATGTTAATGTTCTTTCCACCATAGCGAATATTCCACATTTCGCGACTCTTAACATCATGATAAATGACATAATAATCTTTTACTTCTACTCGCTTTTTCAAGAAGAACTTATTAACGCGTTGAGTTATTCCTTTTTTCATTCGAATATTAATTATATTTGGCGTTATAATGGATAATATTCTATGCTCAGCAATACCAGCATCGTAAAATTTCTTCAGCGATTCATTTACTTGTGCGAATTGTTGCTGAGTAACGATGCTATTCCATTTAACATTAACTCTTACACTGCTAACTGTAGTAGTCTCTTTGCCGAATGCTGGAATACCAGCAAATGTGAAATTGGGATTAAACACTAATCGCTTATTCTTGTTAATTATATTAATTATATTATTTGCATATGGTGTAATATTGTCTAATGAATCAGAGAAATCAACTCCATCAGATCGCAAATACTTCACTGATATAGTATATATAGCATTGGCATTAATAGTGAATTTATTCAATTGCTTATATTTGCCATCCCAAAAGTATATACTGATTTCATCTACTACTTTGTATACCTTATCCTCAAGTATATTTTTAATTAGAGTTTCATTTTGATTCTTGAAGTAGCGAATAATGCGATATTTAACATTGTTTTTTGTATTATAGCATTCAATGAATGGATAATTAGCATCACATGGAAGTAAATCAATTAAGTTGCGAATAAATAAACCATTTTGCACAACATAATTATCTAATAGCTTATAGATGATTTCAGATATTGATAATTCAATATCATCAGCGAATTTATCAAAGTACTCATCAATGTTATTGTAAACATCATATAATATATCTTTTTCAGTTTCATATTTCAATTGAAGCGTTGATTTATTTGTATTTATTAGCGGATATTCATTTAAAACTTGTGGTTCATTAGTTAAATATTTGATCATCATTTCCTTGTTGAATATTGGATAGTATTTTTTAAATAATCCATAAAATAATACATCAGTGTTATAGTTAGAGCTGATAATTGATTCAATATTAGTTAGCGATTCTTTGTAGAATTGCAAATCAGCGAGATAAATATCATCTACAATCATTGAATCAATCATTTTATATGGTTCTTTAGTCTTAATGCGTAAATTCTCTCTGTTATTGTACATGTTTTTATCAATTTTGATGCCATTAAATAATTCAGTATCTTGCTTTAAGTCTAATCCATATAGGGATTCAGATATGAAAATTGTATGGCCTGATTTATGTACTGTTGGATCGGTATCTTTAATTCGCTGATAAATGTATTGCCTATAAGTAGGTATATTAGTAGCCAAGTAAATCTTCTCTTTAAGAGTCCAAAATGTATCTTCTGGAAATAGTGTTATATCAGTGACATATGTGACCCTTTCATCATAATCAACTGATTCTAATTTGTCTGTATTTTCTTCTATTTTTATCTCAGTAGCGTTTTCCAAATCGAAGTCAAAACCACCAACCATATTAGCCCTAGCAGATGCAATATTACGTTGCGATTTACCTTGATGAACTGTTTTATTTACTTTCGTCATATCACGTTTATTGCGCATTTTGATAATCTTCTCTTTAATTGTTTTAGTGTTATCAACTATATGCAATTTCTCTTTCCAGCGCTTACCAAAATATTCAGTTAATTCAGAAACGCTATCAAATTTCTTATGATTAATAATTTTACGTATCTTATCAGGTATATCGCCAAAGAATATTAGCTTCTTCACTAATTCATTATTTGTTTGATTTACTATATTAACACAAACAGTATTCCTTTTCAGGCAAAACTCCATTTTTATTTGAATTAATTATTTATTAAATAAGTATCATTAATTCCATTTTAAAAATATAATTCTAATTTAAATAATGGACGATATATTATGTTTGCCGATTAAAATATTCACATCAGATGTGATAAAAGAATCGCTTAGCATGGACAAATTACAATATTCAACTTATAGGACTAACACTCTTATAGTGAGAACGCTAATATACGATTATACTACTATTTGCGCTTATAAATACATTAGCGACAATATCTATAACGAATACACAACTAGTAATTACGGCTATATATTAATTGATGGTGAATGTGATGCTATGGAACTTGAATCTGCAATTGAAGGTTCAATACGCAATACTTTTAGTGCTAAAAAACTACTAGAAATACTATTACCATCTCAATTAGACATATTAGATATTGGTGCTGATTCGTGTCGCTATTATACACTTAAACGCTTGCATAAATACGCAAATCAGCTGATTGAAATGCGCAAAATCGATTTGTTTAATTTAAAAATAAATAATTTGCATGGTCATATAGTCAACGATGATTGCACTGATTTGAGGCAACTAACATCGCTAATCAAGTATCGCATATTCGATTATAACGGTTGCACTCATTATTATTTAATCATTAGAACTGCTATTAAGACAACTGCATTGTATTTCTATCGATCAATGTTCAATAAGAAGAATAAGATTACTGGTGCCGATTTGCGCTATGATCATTTTTCACGATCGCTATTATATACAAATAAACCATTATTTGATGTTGATTTGTTTATGTTAGCGCCTAGTGATTATATAAGTACAATTGATAAGATTGCTGATTTACCAAAAAATAATCATTACAGAATTTTCAAAGAATATAATAGCAATAATACTATTTATGATTATGTATCCGCATTTACTTCAAATGTCTAATTCAAATCCAGCTGATTGGAGTAATACTACTGATTTAGGATACAAATCAGTGTAAAATATCAAATTGCAAAAGTAATTAATGAATTTGTTTCTTGTTTCTTCGTCTTGACATTTGCTGAATTTATCTTTTAATATGTAAATTATACATTCAATGTTTTTTGTATTTAAGCATTCTCTAATTTCTAATTCGCTTAAATATGGAAAAATGTCTTCTTGTTCTTGATAATCGTAATCGGTATTATATGATATGAATATATTGTCTAATGCTTTATGATTGTGTATGTCTATTCCTTTGTTACCTATAGCTGTTATGTTATTTAGTACTCTTTTTACTAGCTGCATTTTATATACAGTTAAATTATTCCTTCTAAAGAGCAAACGCAATCAGCCTTAACAGTATATGATATACTTTTAGATTTAGGCATAGTGATTAATTTGTTATAGATAATTTTACGAGGTTTGCGTTGTGTTGAAATCAGCACATTGATTTTAGTTCCACTTATACTTACATACTGATTGTCAACTAAATAAGCAACATTGTTCTTATAGCCGCTATAAATACAACGCTTAATTCTGCAAACATCTTCTACTATATTATCACTGTTAAAGTCAAATTCAGGTACATTATTGATGAATCCAAATTCAGTAAATGTGTCAATTATATTCTTGCGCATCTCTAGTGCTTTCAGAAAACCACTAAAATTAATACCCATTTGCATACATCTGTTAGATGTTCTTGATGGTCCTTCTTTCTTAACAGTAGCGATTAACCATCTAATAATTGCTAATGATCTAATAAAATCATCATAGAAGAATTCATTGAAATTATTAACATTGTCAAAGTAATGCTTTTTTACTACTTCAGGTTTAATAACTTCTTTTAGCAATTTGGGATAATTGAATGTATTAATTGTGCCTCTTGATTGCCTAGCTTTGTTTTCATCGTAAAAATAATCACCAGTTTTAGATTCCATTATGATCGCTATGTTAATCATATCATTGATGGATGCTCCATAAACTAAACTAGCCATTATCATTCTAATTGATTCGATAGTCAATCGGGATATGCGACTAGCAATGTAGCCCAAATAATCGCCATAAAATCCAAGTGATATGATGCGATTACGACCAATTAAATACATATCTTGTGTAATAGGATCTAACATTGGTGGAGGATAATCATAAGTGCTACCATTTTTAAGCGATACTAGCGATTCATCGATATAAGGAATATTGTCGCTGATTGTGTTATATAAATAATTGCATTCTTCTGGACTACCTTCAATACATTCACCAGTACATTTATTCACGAACTTTTTGAAATCTTTAATTGAAAAACGTTTATGTGCTGTATCAAATGGCAATGTTGAATACATAATTTCAAGCAGCGACTTAGTTAAATCATTGGTATAAATATCGGGTGCTTTATAATCATCAAAGCGATTGAAGTCAGCCTCTGTATACATACCAAATGCATATCCATAGAATTTACGACCAACACGACCAAATCGCTGAGTTGATGATGACTTAGTGACTGGTTTAGTAATTAAAAATGGCAAATTATGTAATGGTGAATAAAAGCCAGTCTTTTCCCATCCACTATCAATTACATATTTAAGAGTTGGAATAGTTAAACCTGTTTCTGCTACCGGTGTGCTGACAGTTACTCTACGCTTAGCATTTGGTACTTTCATTTCTCTGGCTGCTTCTTCAATTGTTAATCTGCTCAGTAAATCAATAATAAGTGGATCGTTATTATACTTATTACTATTTACATCAAGTAATATGAATTCTTGATCTTTGTCTCGTTTCTTAATTGCCTCTAATACCATGCGATTATCGGGTGCACCATGAATAAAAATTAATATGTCTCTTTCATGTGGAGGATCATCGGGATTTTCCTTGTGAATTTTCATCACCATATCAGCGATATCTTCTATGTAATTAATACTTGGTTCGCTAAGATAAGTGATTGTTTTTTTAGCAGATTCTCCAACCACATAAACTGAATTCTCTTTTGGAGTTTCATAATAATTAGCGAACTTAGCGCGATCAAACGTAGCACTCATAAAAATAAATAATGGCACCGATGGATCTCCTGCACCACGAACAAGAAATTCCTTAATATATCTTACTGATACATCTAATTCTAGCGATCTTTCATGACATTCGTCAATCATAACTACTAAGTATTGCTGGCGAATTCGGTCAAATGCATCAGCTGATTTGAGTTGCTGGCAGAAATTACCTAATGTCATATAGAGAATTCCTTCAGGCTGAGTAAATCGCTGCTTGAATTGCCCAGTTGCAAAACCAGTATTAATACCAACTTCAATATCGGGATTGTAATCGGCTTCTGCGTTTTCCTTTGCTTTTTCTACAGCAGTGAGTGTTTTAGGTTGAGTGCAAGCAATATAATTCTTTGTTTTATTAATTGGAGTTATGCCAGTTTTGCGATTCGCAATTGTATATTTATCATCTGGAAAATCATATATAGCAAGATTGGTAGGAAGTTTCTCTCGCAATTCAGCTTTACTGGATTCGCTAGTGCCGAATTGGCTAAGATTCTTAGTATACAAAGCACGATAAAGTTCAATTGGAATTACCGTTGTTTTGCCAGAACCAGTTTCAGCCTCAATGAATAATATACGATCGTGTAAATTAACTGTTTCCTTTTTCAGCTTATATATTATAACATTAAGAATATAATGAATTGGTACATAATTATCTAATTCTTCTTTATTAACTTTATCATTTAGTGATTTAAGCGATCCTTTAGAATATAATGTAGGAGGCATTTAATGATAAAAAAATATTTATTCTAAAAATCTCATAAACATTTTTAAGCACCATTCTGAATAAATCCACCATTTACTCAGATCCAATCTCATAAATACGCACATATTCTTCGCTAGAGGTTAATCTATATCCTCTACCGCATTTATCGCCATCTATCTCATCGCTATCATCACTGTAATCTGCATTACTTCCTACAAACATATCTTCACGTACTCGTTCTCTATCTCTAGGGATGCTAACATCGTCATCACTACTACTATCTTGGTTAATAGCAGACATGTCAACAGAGGTAGTTTCGGATCTATTGCTAGTCCGTCTACGGTTAATTGCTCTTCTAAAGGTTCGGGTTGGGTTGGGAATCGAAATCATTGCGGTATTGTGTACATAAAGTAATAAAAAATCAATTTTTTTCATATAGAAATGGGCATATGGAGATATAGCGGACTCATTACTATGAATGAAGATAGCAATACTATCACCGATGCATGCAAGATTAGGGTAGGGGATTATACCATGACCGATATGAGTGTTAGCAGGATATTCTTTAAAGACAGTTCTAAAGGCGTTAAAATGCTACTTAAATTTACCATTAAACATATAGGTTTAGATGAAAGCTATAGCGTTATATCAGTCACCCCCAATCACATAATGTTAAAAGTGAAGCCTGATAGCACTGAATTAAGTGATAACAGTGGTAGCGGTACCAGCTCAGATGAAGTTAAAATACCAGAAATGCTCAAATGTGATAAAGTTAGGGCTGATTCACTAAGAAAGGGAGATATGATACCTAGATGGGCAGGCAATTGCGGCATAATAGTTGATATTACTCATACTACTGGTAAATCAGTTCAATTAATGACTGAAAATGGACTACTAATGATCGACAAGAATATTCTCACTTGTTGTGTTAGGCCATATGGATTTGTAGATAAATCGGCTAGACCAGTAGCAGTGTTAAGCTCTGTTTCACCATTACTGGTATCAAAGCCATTCTATTGGTTGCCTAAAAAAATATATAAATTTGGTATTGAACATTCTACATAAGAAATACATCAGCGAGATGAAGTGTGAAATCGCTAATGACAGTACTGGATAAATCTAATTCGAAAAACATAATTAATGTATAACGATCAATTGTGCCTTTTTCATTTGCATTTGCAATAAGTGAATAAGCGCCAATTCGCTCATTTAAGTGAGTGAGTAATTCAGTAGCAGTTTCAGCGCTGACGTATTTACACAAAGTACGTCTCAATACAATTTTTTCATCTGCCATATCAAACACTTCTGGTACATCTACATCTTGAATATCGCAAAAGTTCAGCTCTGGTACTTGATTTTCACCGCAATAAATATCTTGGTGGCGACACACTGAAACGATTCTCATTTAATAATTTTTTCATCTATTTAAATTAAAATAATCGAGAACATTGTTAAAATGGTGAGATATATTTATCTTGAAGACGATGATTACAAGACAAAACTGAATAGCGAAAAAGGCGTTATTGGTGAAATGGGAATAAATGGTATTATAATGTATGGTAAACCCGACAAACACATTAATATCCAAAACACATGTAAGTATAGCTATAACGATATGGCATATTCAGGTAAGTCAGTAATGCTGATTAAAACATATGATGGCATTAAGAATGTTGAATTAGATCATACTTATTATGTAGCCACTAATGATGACGAAAATGACAGCATTATTAGATACATATTAGATATTTATGATAAAAATATTCCTCCTTTAACATTTACACAAAGAATGCGATCATTGTTTTGCTGCTTTTGTATCCCTGAAAGCACTGAAATTGATGTTTCGAATTTTGATTATAAAGAAATAAAAAAGAAATCAACAGAAGAAGAGCAAAAGAAGCTAGATGAATTAGCAGAAATTGAGAGTGGTGAAAAGTCACTAGCTGAGATCAATTCAGTAAACATAGGCAAGCGAAAAGCTGCTATAGAATTAGAAGAACATTATTTAAATTCAATAAATGAAATAAGATATAAATATAAATAATTATGAAATATATTTTCTTTAAAGATGGCGATTATTCCATCAAAGAAAGATTTAACAGACCAGCTAAAGCAATAGGTGAAATTAGTCATAGAGGCATAGTATTATATAATGAACATGGTAATGAAGTAATTAACATATATACAAATAATAATGATGAATCATACATAAAAGTCGGTAATGTATCATCGCCATATGATGTTAAATTATCTGTTTATTTTTATATTAGTGATTCATACATAGAGATGGATTCAGAATTAACTGCTATTATTGACGATTATAATAAAAATAGGAATTATATTTATGAAACACTTGATAAGATTGCTCGCATAAAGAATGGTAATTTCATAGATTTAGCTGATGATAAGATGAATAATCTAATTAAAATAGTAAGTTTGTTCAAGTCAAAAGAGGAAGATGAATATGTCGGCAAAATAAATGATATAGATGTTAGAGTTATGGAATTACATACGTATGGACCATCTTCATGCAGATATGAAGCATTAATAGCTAAAACACCAAATGGAATTAATTATATAAATTTAAATGTTTACAGTAATAGTTGGGTTGTTGGAGGAGTATCACTGGGACATTATCATTTCCATAACAGAGATGAAATAGTTAATTGTTGTGATTATATTCAATCATTACCTATTGACGAATTAAAAAAATGTGAATTAGGTAAACAGTGCAATATCAGTATTAATGAATATATTAAGCAAAATAGTTGCTCTGTTAAATCAGCGAGAATGCAATAATTTAATCTTTGCTCTTAACAATACGATCACCAGCAGCAAATCGTGCTTCTAATTCTTCAGCTGGTCCACTATAAATAGTGGTAAAATGATCACCAATATTGGGTGCGATAATAGCAGTTGGAATATGGCTAGTGAATAATTCGTATGCAATTTTTTCATCTTCATAGCCATTACGAATGTAACCAGGAACATAAAATTGAGCATAAACTCGATATAGCCGACTAGTAGAATCGCCTTCATTGACAACTCTAATTAGTACATTGCGGTTACTCCAAACAACGTCTAATTGCTCTCCACTTTTAATAGCCTTAATGGCAACATCAGCTTCAATTCTGAGTTTACGCAAATAAGACAAAAGACATCGTTCAAAACGAACATCATCAATAAAGTTAAGATTCTTATTAATAAAAAGCATATCTGTCATTCGTTGCGTTACACCTCTGTTAAATTCATGTGGATAAACAGTTTGATTCAAGACAGCAGTTTTGCTTTTAGTTCGCGACATTTACTTAGGTCGGTATATCTTAAAATAAAAAATAAATTTCATTGTATTTAAATGGAGCTAACTGTATACAATTATTCTGGTCAGCCATTGATGTTGTTTACATCAAACAGCTACTATGATAAATCATATTTGCAAAATAATATGCCAGCACTGACTAATTTGCTTTCCAGTATTAGCGATCAGAGTTGGTTAAGTTCAATTGAAGATAACATTTATGCCGATAAAGTTGATAAATTAGTTAACTCAGTAAAGTCTACTCTCAGTCCGCAATTAATTTATCAGGACTTTGTTCTTGCTGGTGATATCGCATTCCTCAATAACATCTTTACTGTTCCCAATTATATTTATTGTATTGGAATCACTAATTCAGGCAAAAAGCTAGCATTGACATTTAACGTTTTTGATGCTAAGAATGTAATGGGTAAATTCACTGCTGCCGAAGATTTGATATCTTCAATTAAGATTTATATTGGACAAGAAGGTAAATTCTACTGTGATAGCGTTACGCCTGATGGAGGACAGGTTTGCAATGAGCAATTACCAAAATCAGCAAGATTTATCAATGAAATGTATTCGGTTAGACACAATCCAAAAATCATGCAAGTTGACTCTGCTACACCAGTAGGCACCAACTTTGATAATTCAATGATCGATAATGTAAATATTGTTGATCATTTTGTGGTCAAAACACCTGAATTGGCTAATCCGATTCCACCACCAGGATTAAATGGACAAACTGTAGTGACTTATTTATTCTTTGGCAGTTCTAGCAGCACTACAATTGCAAAATCAGAAACATTAAAGCAAACATTTACACTTGAACAGCGTCCAAATACTTGGGCAAGTATTGCAGTATTGCTATTTCTCTTATTGGTAATCGCTATTGTGATTGGAGTAGTATTTTATTTAAATAAAAAAGGAAGCATCAATATCTTCAATGGAAAAGGTGAAACAGAAACACCAAGCATAATGATATAAATATTAATTAGCAATTATTTGTATTTTTTTATCAGCATAACAGCGACTACGGCAATCACTAAGATAACAAGAATAATAACTACAAAAATAGCCAAATTGCTGATACTGCTATTAACTGTAACACCGAGTTGACCCATTGATTTAATACCATTAATGAACCAAGTAGGATAATAACTCAAATATACAAATCCACAAGTACAAGAACTAGTGCAAGTAGCATTATTTTGCATGTTATCTAACATTTCACTGCTTACATCTGATCCATCAGCAGAAATAAGAACATTAGGTGATATTCCAACATAAATAGTATAGCACCATTCAGTTTCAGCAGTATTGACATAATTAGATTGGCTGCTAATTCGGTAGTAATTAGTTTGGCCAAAATAATTAGTGCCGATAAATGTAAATAGGTTATATGGATAAGTTTGATTAAATGTAATAGTTTGTGGTGTATCTTGATATGGCTTAATATTATATGTAGTAGTTGGTGGTGGATAAGATTGATTTGATGCAGATACTCCGCAAGAAGCAGTCATATTTAATGGTACACCAGTACAATTATATACAGTGATATTATTCGCTTGCATTTTTACTAATTTGAATTAAAAAATATATTAATAATAAATGGCTGATATATTATTGAGTAATAGGCCAGAACTATTACACCAGTTAAAGAATAACAAATGGCATACAGAAGAAATAACTTCTAAAAAATCATTTGGAGTTATGGTTGTTTTGGATTTGCTACGAAATAGTAATTATATAGTAGTAGTAAAAACGTATAGAATTGATAGTGAAGATGTATTCACATATGTATCATTGCTAGTGAGAACCAGTGTATGGAGTTATAAGGAATTCAAAATAGCAACTGATATAAATAATAGAGAAGCAATTAAATATGAAATTGAGACTAAACTAAGCAATTTGATTAATAATGCAACTCTAAGCAGAGATTCAGAATACTCATCTATTAAATTCGATAAATACCAATTACATATACCAAAAAAGCATTATTTAGTTGATGTAGTAGTTTAATTAATGTATAATAAATATAACTGTAATATAAATGTATGTAATAACAATCTATTTGCTAATATTAGCTGCGATGTTTGCTATTCCTATTTGTGTATGGTTAATACTGAGTTATCTTATACATCGCAATGCTGCTATAACTGATATGGAGATACAGCGAATATTATAATCGTATTTATTTGATTGATATTTATTCAATCAAATAAATACTAATTCAATAAATACATAATTAATTAAATGATTCTAATTGCTATTTATTTTTTATACTACATTTTATTCGCTATAATAATCTTACAAATTATAGCAGTATTTAATAATCAATTAAGATTTTAGCTGCAAATTAAAAATGGTAAACGGTATTGTATATCTGTTAGCTGCTATATTGATGATAATATTTCTGATAATATCACCATTTACTGCATATTATCAGTATTATTTAGCAAGAAAACTGTTATTTTTGGATGAAAAAATCAATATAGAAAAGACAAAATGCAAATGTAGAAAAGTTAATGGTGACGTCATTGACATTGTAGACGAAGCTGAAGTTAGTTCAAGCGAATAAATTAATTTATTTTTTATATTTCTTATAGACAACTATGATTACAGCAATGATAATTGCCAAGATGATCAAGACTAAAATAATCATACCCCAATCCCAAACATGATAACCATAATATGTACCCCCTGGTGATACAACAGCGTTATTGTTGAAACTTCCTTTCATGTTATCAGGAAATTCGGATTCATAATTAGTAAATTCGGTTCCATCACCAGATAAGCATTTATAATTAGTGCCATCATAAGAGCAAATATTAACCCACCAATTCTTACAAGTATCAGTATAAGAATTCCAACTAATTGGGTAACAAGGATCAGCTGCATAATCAGTACCAACAGTAACAGTGTATTTGCCGTCAGCAGTAATAGCACTCAAACCATCATAATCAGGATAAAATCCATTAATAACTGAGTATTGCCCTGCAGCAGTACCAGTCGATGGAGGTATTTCTACTGGATCACTTTTAGCAGCAATCTTGAATTGACCTCTCAAGTTAGTAGCGGGTTTACCCTTTGAATCTCTCTTTACCTTAATCATTACCAAAGTCAGGCTTTGGCCAGTGTAATTATCCAATTGGATAGCATAATTATTAGTGCAACCTGACATTTTTATTTGAAAATAAATAATATTAAATAAATAATGGATGCAAAATCGCTAGAATCTTTAATTGAAAAATATAGTAGCGATACTATAGTCAAGTCAAACTTTAACCAAGAGTCGCTATTGGGAGTAGAGAAACTAGCAATTACATTCATGTATTGCCCTCAGATATTGCTTAGAGCGATTGTTCATTGTATTGATGGCAATGTAGCACTTAAAGCAATGTTTTATGACGGCAATATTAAAACTATTAATAAGACTTATAATTATTATATGATCCATGTTGAGATGAAATCAGTGGCTTCAATTGAAATTAAAAGATGTAGTACTATTGCATCTGAAGATGAAGCATATGAATATAAACGTGTGCATCTAGAAATCAATTATCATATGAAAGATGGAAGCATTAATACTGTTTATATTAACAAGCAAGGCATGATCGATATTTCAACCAACAAAGGATTTAAATGTTTATTTGAAATTAAGCTGCCTCATAATACTGACAAATCGTTGCGTATTATTGATGGAACTTCAATTAAAAAAGCAAAACAAGACGTTAAAAGCTTGTTGTCTAAATATAGAGGGTATGATATTGTACCTCTTCAATATGCACAATATACATTACCAACTACATTGCATTATAAAGTAAATATGATTGCTAAACCAGGAGATGTTTCAATTGAGAATAAATGCGGCAAAGTCTACATGAATTTCAATATATTCTGTTTAACATTCAAAATTGTATTTGCTGATGATGGATTTAAAGCAATATTAAGCAATATTAGAGGCAATACTAAGCAATTTGAATTTGCTAATGGTACTTATAGTTACAGAAGCGATAACGGTGAATATTACAATTATTCATATTCTAGTATTCCTTCTGGTACTTGTATTGCCAATCAGAAAAACATATTTGGATTAGCAGTTGCAGTGGCAAATTATTTAATAGGCCAATTGCTTGATCCAAAAGTGATTTAATTTTTTAATCGCTAATGATTAACAACAACGAATTCATCGGATATATCACTGTTATGACTCATAATAGCGCGTTGAAGTTTAGCAGGCGGTAATTCAGGTGGAGGTGAACTATAATCTTCATAAATATCAATTTTAGCTTTACAAATCTTTAGTTTTTTCATATCTTCAAATGGAAGTTTGTGATGTGGAGCTTTACGAATAAATGAAGGATCATAGCAAACAATTAATCTTGCAAATTCAACACTGCAATCACTCATTATGTCATATATATCATCAACAGCATTAATGAATTCTTCATCTAATTTGCGTTTTAATCCCCATGTATCCATTACTATATCATCATAGCTGCGAATAATGTGATTAATTCTGGGTAATTCAATGCTGTACACATTTGAGAAGAATCCTAATTTATATATATCATACCATTCATTTGGATCAAATTCACAATTAGTTATGAATGCTATCTTTGTCTTACTGCTTATATATTCATCGCTTTTAGATTGATTATAGAAACAAGAAATGCTGTATTTTTCATTTGTAAATATAAATTCAGCATGATATTTGTCAACTATGTATATTAATTTGTCACCATTATTTATTTCTGATCCCAGAAAATCATGCTGAATTTTCTTAAATTCTAGCTGTTTGTGCTGATTCTTTGTGAATATATACGCATTAGTATCGATATTATACTCCATTTAATTACATAAAAAATATATATTCAATTGATAATTATGGTTCTGTGTAATCACTATCTTCGCTATCAATGTCTTCGTCATCGCTTTCATTTTCATCATAGTTTTGATATATAGGCGTAACTCTATATGCATATCTAGGCATTTCAACTAATTCATAATTATTCAGCATTAAAGTCATAGCCATAAATGCCATTGTAGCACCGCTTAAATAAGGAATCAATTTAGTATTAGTGCGATTACTATCACTAAGACAATACCACAAAGATAGCGACATGCCTAATAATGTTGAAACAATCCATAATTCTTTCATTTGTTATTTTTTATGTTAATTATTTGTATATTTAAATGAACCAGGAAGAATATCTTAGTCCTGATTATGTGTTTAATCAGGTTTGCGCATTTAGCAAAGATGGTAATTGCTTGGGTAACAAAAAGTTAAATGAGTTAAAAAGCAAAGCAGAATTAGTAGGTAGTAAAGAATTGCTTTCTAAGATTAATGCTGCCATTGCCGATCCCACAAATAGCAAATTGCAAAAAGATATTATTCATCATAGTGATATATTTAAAGTGCTTACTGACGATGAATACATTGATACTTTAATTAAAGGTTTCAAAGCACCAGCACCACAAGGCAACAAATTATTCAGTAACTTCAATGAAGATTTAATTCTCAGACAGCTAAATGAAGCAGTTCCTACATTCAAGAATTACAATTGTGTTTTGATGGATTTTCATACTCATGGAGGAGAACCACTTACTCAAGCAGCTGAATCGAATTCAGAATTAATTAAAGGAATAAAATCTGGTGATATTTGCAGCTTCGGGACAATACCAAACACGTTAGTTAGTACTGGTGATACAAGTAAAGTAGGACATTGGGTAGCATTATTTGGTGATTTTCGCGATAATGATTTATGGACAATTGAATATTATAACTCTACTGGTAATAGTGCTCCATCGCCGATGTTTAAATGGATGGAGAAATTGGCAAAAGCAATAGAAGATGATACAAATCATAAATGCATTGCTTTAAATGTTAGCAATGTAGCCAGTCAAAGTGGTCCATCAGAATGCGGAATTTACTCACTGCATTATTTGTTATGTAGGTTAATGGGTATATCGTATAAGGAGTTTCGCAAGGATAAGATTCCAGATGCGACAATAGAAAAAATGAGAAAGTTGTTTGATAATGTAGAAGAATTACCTGGTCCAGTAAAAAACAAATTGCGTAATTATGGGTATGCATAACTATGTAATCACGTATTTACGTGATTACGAATACATGTAATAATTATCTTTTTTACTATCAATTAAATCATTGATTTCTTCTATTCTGATATCATCAAATGCAATACTTTTGAGAATGTTTCTTTGAATGAATGCTGATAGGATAGCAGCTGTGATATATTCCTTATTTGGCAATTGCTCGTAGAATTGCTCAACCTTAATAGGATCAATATCTTTATAATAGATATTCAATAAATGCGAACATTGCTGAATATTAATAGTGCTGAATTTGTAAATATTATTAACGCGACCACTGCGAGTAAGTACTTTGTTTTTCTTCACTTTATCAAGATCATTGCAAGTCATAATTACAATTGTTGATTCATGTCTAATAATACCATCTAAGAATGACAGCAAATTAGATTGATCTACTTCATTAGAGATGAATTCACCATTTGGATCAAGCAATTTATCGATTTCTTCAAATAAGAAAATAGCTTCTTCTTCATGTCTACTGCTTTTAAATGTATTGCTTTTAATATCCATATATACAATTCTATATTTGAGATATACAGCAATATCAAGTACAAATTTGGATTTACCTACACCAGGAGGACCAGCAAGTAACATATTAGAATTGAATCTAGCAATGCCTTTATATGATTCGATAATCTTGAACATATTGACGCACTCATTATACATATCTGTAATCATTGGTTTATGTTTTTTAATCTTAATTGAATTAATAGTTGTCCATTCGGAATCAATACATCTATAAATATGAACATATTTATCAGAATTCTTATGCTTGTATTTCTTAATTGCCTTTTTTATCATATCAGAACAATCAACCAAATCATCATTCTTAACAATGCAATACATAGATACAGTTTTATGAGAATCAATCGGTTCAAGATAACTGATTATATATAATCCATCAACATGATTAACTTGTACAAACATATTACTGTAAATGAGATTTGGTAATTTATATTCATCATATTCTAAAAATCGATAAATACTAAAATCGGTAATGCCTTTTTCATCAGCAATACTAAATGCTGTAGATACTACTTTATCTTCAATGAATTTTAAGTCGCTCATTTCGTAATTAATATATTAATTTAAATCAATTTTTATTTTAAGTGATCGTTTACTAAACATAAACAATGCAGCGACTTGAATCATTATTCGTATCGGACAACAATTTATTCAGATTAGTGAGTAATCCAGATGGCAAATTGCAGTTATTTGTTGATGAGTATTGCGACTTGCAAAATGTAATTGGACTTAAAATTAGTGGTCAGCCAGATATGGTTATTCCGCCTGAAATGGTCAACACTATTACAGTTGAATCTTTTGGCAAATCTATTTATTTGACATTTGATGAAAATTCAGAATTGAAAGGTTGCATTGGCGTGCATTCAGAAGAAAGATGGACTTGCTTTTATTTTGACATCGATTACAAATTACTGATTCATGTTCAACCTGTTGATAGCAAATATAACTACGAGACATATGAACATCCTACTATTCCTGTACCTACTATTGAAGAATCGCTTAAGGAATTGGAAAAGTCAAATATGAAAGTTGAAGAGCAATTGAGCTCAATGATGGAAGAGATTGACTCTATTAATGCTGCAATTGCTAGTATGGAGAAACTCGAAACCACTAATAAAAATTGATATTAAATAACCTATAAAATGCAAAGCTATGATCCGATTGTATTTTATGGACCTAATAAATGCAAATTGAGATTCTTCCCACTTACATATGGTAGCAATAGCATACATCAAGTCAACTTGATAATAATAGATACTATATCTACTATAATTATCTATAACAGAGATAACCAAATTAGTTGGGCTTATTCATCTAGTGATTTTGCTAGTGGTAAGCAATTACTTAAAGCAGTGAATAATTTCATACCATTAATTCGCAAATCAACTCCAATTGAAGATATGCTCGATTCGAAAGAATATAAGCAATTAAAAAACTTAATTATATTCGCTTATGTTAGTGGCGAATTCATACATAAACAGCAGTGAGTTTTATCTCAGTGCCAATTGCTTCAAAATTAAATTTATGATAATTATCTTCAACTTCTACTTCAATTTGAAAGTCTTTAATGTCATATGGATTAAATGGCGATGATTCATTTTTACCTTTTTTTATGTTATAAAGCAATACTCTATCAGTACTTGATACTTCTCTAACTATATTAGGGAAATAACCTTTATACGGCAACACAACTTTATTAGTGTTTTTAATTTTACCACCGAATAGATTACACATTTTCCCTTCTGGATCAGTAATAGCTAGATATTCACAAGTAATATATTCCTCAAATGTAATTGTCATATTAATTGATTCCTTTGATGCGATTAAGAATCCGCCAATAATAGGATGAGATACACCATTAAAATATTTAATTGGTTTACCATCAACTCTAGAAATATATACTTTTGCAGTTGGTTTTTTACCTTTAAGGTCAACTGTCATAGAATAATCGTTGCTGAGTGTTTTAGGTACGGCAAAAACCTGCTTCATTATTATTATAAACTATAGCAATTCAATTTTTTCTTTTTCAATTAAAGCTAGCAAAATAATTGATTATATATTCGCTAAATATACCTATCTTTAATTGAAATGGAAGAATTTGAGAATGCATTTATGAACTTACTAATGAATACGCGTATTAGCCTTGACTTCGTTAAATCGCTCAATAATTTAGCAGCATCGATAACTCCAATTGAAACAGCTAATACACTAAAAACATTTAAAAAAGAACAACTATACTTAATCAATTATGGTAAATCAGATGTACATTACATAGGTAATAGATTTAATTTAGACTTATGCAACAGAAATAATTATGTGTTCAGAATCACTATTAAAGATAGTGGTAACTACAAATATGGTATATATATCTTTTATTATGGGATAACTATTGACATTGATATAACTCGTGATGGCAGATTCATCAACAAATTGCATTTGCCTGAAGAAGAATGCTCTGAACTTACCATTAAAGATATGCTGAAATGCAAATCAGTAAAAGCGGCTAGTAAGATATGAAAAATTGATTTTTTCATATGTCTAATTAAAAATGGATGAAAGGAAATTCATAGTAGCGCTATTGGCCTATGATATGAGCAATAAGGATTGCATGTCTACTATTAGATCACTAATTAGATTCAGTAATGCACTCAAAAGTACTCATTATAAGAGTTATTCATTTTACCGCGGAATGAATATTGACATTCATGATAACTACAACAGCGATAATCCAGATGAAGCCGATTATCAAGAAATGGAAATATTGCTATACAAATATCACGTTATTATGACTTGGAAATCTGGTCAATATTCTTGCGTTTACTCTAAACCTAATACTGTTATCAGACTCACTGCAGAAGGTAGAATATTGCTAAGAGATATTATTTATCCTCAGTGGTCAAGAAAACAATTAGAATAATTAAAACATAAATTGCATTTATTTTTTTAATTAAGAAATAAATGGTAGGAAGATTATATGGTGGCGTAGAGCGCATGAGAGATAAATACTATGATTTTACTCCATCTAATTTGGAAATGGCTATAATTGCGCAAAACACATCTGATCAATTTACTGATCCAGCACTAATGCCGTTAAATAGTCAAGATGCGATGGAGCGATATCAGCTACAATTGATGAAAACTTCAACGCCTGAAACACGCATTCCTAGAGATGTAGATAAAACGCTTAGTAATCGCAAACGAGCAAGAGAACTCATTAATCTAATTGATAGAGGAGGTCCAAGAGGCTCAAATGACTTAGCTTACAAACCAGAAATAGTACAAAGCAATAAAAGCACTTATACTTATGCAGTTCCATCTACTGATCCAATCGTATCATCATATGAGAATAATCGCGATGGTAGTGGTACTTATCATGCTAGCTCATCTGGTGGAACTGTTTATCGCATGACATTACCTAATCAGCAAACAAATGCAGAACTGGGTAATAAGATTTTTAATTTCCAAAATAATCGGGCTAAATATGCTGCTGCGATTAATAAAGTAGAAAATACATCCCAAATTGTTGACTTCATTCCAGAGCATAAAGATCCTTTATGGATTTCTCGTGCATTGGATGTAACAAGACACAGATTAATGCCTAAATTGGAAATCTACACTGATAATGGTGATAATGTTAATAGGGAAAAGAATCGCTGTCGTGATACAGAAAAAGTATCTTATAAATATCGGCATAAAGAATACGATGTTAATAAAGAATTGCATGAAGTTCTTGATGGTGGAAATCGCATTAAGCCTGAAATCGGCCCACGTGAATCAGATGGAACTCCAATTGGTAATTTAGTTGCTCAATTAGCTAAGAAGGGTATCGGCTATTCATACGAAGAAGCTGATATAGTTAATATCGCTGGTAAAATCGATGGTCGCAAAAACACAAATCCTAATATTAATAGACACAGCAAGAAACAAGCATTTGATAACCAAGTACATAACTATCACGATGATAAAGATGGTAAAATTAATAATTATAGACCAAAGACAAAAGTAAAGACTGTAGTTGATAATGCTGTTGAGGGACTAGATATAGTAATGAAGGAAATTCTAATGGGAGAAGTGATCGATGAGATTAAGCGATCAAGCAAGAAAGTAAAAGTCAGCAAACCTAAAACTGCTAAAAGTGTAAATAAGAATTTCGATATTAGCGGGCATAACGTTGATGATGACGAGAAGAATGAAGCATTTAAACGAGCAAAACAGGAAAAGAATCACTATGATGATGCTGAACGCGATGTGATGAATTTCCAAATACCCATTCTAACTTCAAACTTCAAAAAAGAAATAGCGTTTGTGCAAAGTAATAGAGGACTAGCTAAGGCAAACACTAGCGGGCAAAAAAGAGGATATAATGTTAACGATACAGAAATAGTCGCTAGTGATGATTCAGTAAATGGAATAGTTAATCGTACTCAAGCGGAAAATCTAATTGAAAAATCAGGAGAAGTGGGTCAAGGAGTGAGAGGACTAATCACTGAATTAGTGCCTGAAATTGAAACACTCAGATCAAATGATCCTATTAACCCCAATAGAAGAATTGTTCATGGTAAAGGAGGTAAGATAGTTAAATTTGCTGTCAATAATAGCGAATTATTTGATAGACCAGATGATGATATGGATACAGTTGGAAGAGGAACACGCAAGCAAGAAGTTAAGCCCACTTATAAGAAACGACCAATACTACCTAAAGGCATTAAACTAGATGAGCAAATTGAGTTTAGAGGAGTAGTTAAAAAACCTAACAAGAAAAGAGGCAAAGTATCTAATATACGCGATGATGGATTATTTTAAATTTGCAAATATAGTTATTTTTTATCGTCTTTATCTTTTAGTTCAATTACTTGTGGCCTATATCTTGTATGAATATATATCTTAGTGTGATCGTGAACGCTAATTGATTCTCTTGTATTTAGGTAAGCATTGCAAAACATTAATACTTTACGTTCTGATATCTTAATCTTAACGCTATGGTTTTGTTCCTTATTGCCTGGATCAGGATTATAGCAATAATTGCCTACTTGATCGGGGCTAACAAACAATTCAGTTTTGGATGATAGTGATGGTGGATCTAGACCAATTACAAAAGTAACATATAAGAATTCTGGATTTGCTAAATAATTATCGCCTGTCATATCATTAAATGTTAAATCGCTTACAAATTTATCCTTTACCCATCTAACCACTTCAATCGTATCGCAAAACCCATCAAAATAGTAACCCATTGTGCCGAATCTGTATACTTCTATCAATTTACTTGGCATGCGACTACAAATGATTTCAGCAACACTACTATTATTAATAACTGCAAATTTCTTACGTCTTTTATCATCAACATTAGCAAATAACTTATTTACATATTCTTGCAGCTTTTCAATTTCTATGTCATCTAACAATCCCTGAATCTCGAATGCCAATACAGGTAAACCATTAATATTAATTGGAATGCATTTATCTTGTGTACCTGAGTAATAGCGATTTTTTAGCAAACATTGATCCATTTTTATTTAGAGAAATAACTAAATTTGCAATTTAAAATAAAACTAGCGGAACCTAAAAGTGTTTAATGCCATATATAATATTGTTGTTTGATAAATAAATTCAGTATAAATATGATAAGCGATATGAACACATCTATTATATAATTCAATACGAGCATCCTTACTGATATCCTCCACTTTCAATAATTCAGTGACTAATTCATTCAATTCTGGATTATCAACATTAGGCACATAAACACCATCAATAATAATTCCAGTTGACCCATATGATTTAAATGGATGTTCTAATTCATCACCCTTATCTTCGTCTTCATTTGGTCTCTCATAACAAGTAATTATCATATCATTAATTAATATATTAACATCAATACCAGCGCTGTTATCGCTGTTATCGCTGTTATCAGTGCTAATATCGTCATTGATATTAGTAATATCATCATTATCGGCATTATCATCAGCGCTAATATCGTCATTGATATTAGTAATATCATCATTATCACTATCATCGATATCAGCAGTATCATTAACCACTGATCTATCAACACGAATATTTAATGCGAACTTATGCTGTCCATTGAAATAAACATCATCGGCTTCATCACCAATATCAATATATATGCTGGGTATTTCGATGATATCGCCTTCTGAGTTGATTCTCACTGCCATGTTTTAATAATGAATCCGAACATTTAATTTACATTTGATAAAAAAATTATTTATTTTTATTAGTGTATTAGTGTATTAGTGTATTAGTGTATTAGTAATCATTTATTTATAAATGATTACTCATATGTATCAAATGTAAATGGATAAGTATTGGTTTTAGTATAAGCGTTTTGGAATGCATTTTCCATGACTGGTTTCCAGAATCTATTGCTGTATTTGGGAATTAATTGAACTTTACTTCGCACCATTCCAACAGGAATGAATTCACCATAAAAGTATTCAGAATCGCGATTAATGCCTACAAATTCACGTGTCTTGCGATGAATAAAACTTAATGCTTTCATAGTCACATCATTAAATACCTTATTCTCTGATACATAAGTTTTAACTGATCGATTAGCAGTACATAAGTAATTGACCATACATTTAAGCAAACTTACACAATCGTGCTCGCTGCGAAATGACATTCTATTATTGTAAAGGATTTCACACAAGCTATCACGTTCTTCGCTAACACATTCATAATATGTTTGTCGCTCTGGATAATATTCAATGTATTCAGTTGCATCAGTATCGGCTGGTGGAAATTGCAAATCAACATTAACTGATTCATTCTCAACTTTGCTTCTAGTAAATGAATACAATGCTGGTTTATGCGACATTAAATGAATCTTAGGATTGCAAAACACGTAAGTTCCATCTGGCAAATCATCCTCACTAAGACCAAGATAAGTAAGTACATCAGCAAATGCTTTTCCATAGCTGTAATCGCCATAAATGTCTTTTGATTCAGTGATATTCCAGGAATTACGAGTACCAAGCATAATTCTGCCATCAATGCGATAGATGTTAATTGGAGTACCATCAACTAATTCATAACGATGTTTAACAGTATCAGCTTTGGATCTTGCCTTAACTTGGATAACTTCAGGTGTGTAAATCTTCTCAAATTCAGAATCTAGTACTGTTCCATATGGAATTGATAATGTCTTACCACGATTGCCGACTTTTTCCATTCCGTATTTTTCTTTGATTGTGTCGTTAACTTGATAAATAGTACTTTCTTGTTTTTTAATTGTATGTTCTCTTACTTGTGAATCGCAAATAAAATAATATTGCTTATCGCTTTCAGTATCACTTTGCTTAATGGTAAATCCGTACGCGTGCATTATGGTTTAGTGGCCTTTATTAATAAAAAAGGATTTCTTTAAATAGAAATTAAAGTTTTACTATAAAAAATAAATTGCAAATGCAAAAAATAAAAGTATTAGTAAATGAATCTAATATAGTATATAGTTTTAATCCTAATGTGTATGTTGATTCGTTAAGACATGTTAACGAATTTGCTGAAGTTGAATTGCTCAATACTGTTGATGCTTGGGCTAGTACTGATATATTGCAATCATACATAAGAGACAAGCAAATGTTCGATCAAACTGCTAAAGATATATTTTTAATTAGACAATTGCTAATGACTGGTTATTTTCGCATTGATCAAGAACAAGAAGAGGAAGAAGTTAAAGAACAAAACGTTGAACAAAGCATGAAGCTAATTGATAAAGTAACTACTAAAAACAAAGATGAACCTGTTGCCGATTTGATTCGTATTCGCATTGATAAAGTAGCGATTGGAACACGCTTTAATATTCCAGCTAATAAAGATATTGAAGCTAAGAAAATCACTAATCAACCATACTATAATTTTAGCATTGATCAATCGCAAGTAGGATTAAAGCGATTACTTGCTAAATCAGAAAAGCTATATAACATATTACTGATTAAAGATTATTTCCCAATTAGCGATTTTAAAACTGCAAACAAACTCAAAACTGTGGTGTATCCTGAAATAGTCTTCAAAGCTTTAAATGAAACACCAAATCCATTCATTAATTTAGGTGACATTAATAAGTACTTAGGCAAAGCATACTTTACTAAGTCATCTGAATTGCTAGATGTGTTTATTGATCAGTTAAGAACAAGTAGTAATTTGCAAATCATCAGAGAATTAGTTTATGGTAAGTTTGATCGAATTAGCGACTTCATTTATAACTCAGAAAAGCAAAAGTCGTATAACAAACGCAAAGATAACAATGCCAAGAACGTATACGAATCGCTTAACATGTTTAATCGCTTATACAATACTATACTCAAATCACCTAAATCATATGAAGCAATTATCGATAAAATTAAAGCAAATAATATATTTACAATTGAAAAATTAAAACACTTCCTTAGCAAAGATGAGTATGCAAAAGTCAGCAAGTTAGTAGAAGTGACTATTGAACCACCTAATGATTGCGTCCATCATAGCGCATTTCGTAAATTCTATAGTTCCAGAAATAAAGAAGATTATTTTAGTCAGTATGAATCATTAAAGAACGAATATATTAAACATATTGAGGCTGATCATGTTTATAGATGCAAAAAGTGTGATGGCTATTTATTCTGTGAACATGATATGGAATTTGCTAATGCTGCTACTGTTGGTCTTGGTTTGCCTTCAACTGTAAAAGAGAAATTAGCTGAGAAATATAGAGATACTAGCATTAATGATGTACATGGAACCATCTTTTGCAAATATTGTAATGGTAAATTATATCGTATTCAAAACGATGAGATTATTGATGGAAGTATTTTCAACGCATTATCACATGCAAGAAGTTTAGATGAAAACAATACTACTGAATTACCAATTGCCAAGAATGAAACATATTCAGCCATTAAGCGTGTAGTTAGTGATTTCATTTTCAGATATGAATATAATGCCAGTACATTAGTAAAAAACATCCAAAAGATTATACTTATTCATGTTCTAACTGGATTAGGTAATATGAAACTCAATGCTGGCGATGATAACTTTGAACCATATGCACAATTATTAGGTGCCATTTATGCGTATATTTATATGTATGATTTATATGCAAGAGATAAGAATATTAGTATGCGTAATGTCGATGAAAAAGCAGGACAAAAGTTAAACATTAATCAATACGCTAAGACATTTGCTGAGAAAATCTTGCAGCAATATAATTATGTGATTACTGATGCTAAGCGATTAGAGTCAATGATCACAAATGCATATTTAATAATGAAGAATGAAATGCGCGCATATGTTGATGAAATAACTGAAGTCGATCATGTATTGCAAATTATTGATGAACCATATTATCGATTCTTGCATGAATTATTTTCAATTGAAAGAATGGCTGAAGGCAAACCAGAACTAAATGAAGCAGATTCATTTGTGCATATTGTTAAGGTGCAAAAGCCAACATTACTTAACTTCTTAGATGGTGCATATTCACCTAAATCAGGATTATGGAAGCAAGAATTATATAAGCAATTTGCTGAGATTTATGAATTACTGCTTGATTTTGCTAGTCCATATAACTATTATCAGATTCAATTTGATCATCAGTCGTCGCTGTTCAACTATAACGGATTTGTTCAAAAGGAATTTGATCCTGCTTTACGTGATAAGATGTTCGGCTTAAGTAAAGCTAATAATTATGCACTAAGACGTCAGCAATACCTCAACTGTGAATTTAGTCCTGTACCAAGATCAGTATTCATGGCAGTTCCAGCATGTTATAATTTTGAGATTATTGATGGTAAACTTCAGCAATATAAATGGGAACCTGTATTAGACAAAGGCAAAATTACAGATTTTATTAGCGATAAAATCTCATTACTTAAATTGAAATGTGACGATGCGCTGTCACAGAAAGTGCTGAATATTCTTGCACCTGATAAGCGCAATACAGTAATAGGTAAAATTAAGCATAAAAAAGAATCAGCAAAAGTAGTCAAAGAGTCAACTAAAACACGCGATATACAATTTAGTGTCATTAAGAAGATTAATCAGGGTTTCAATATTAATCAGATTAAATATATTGGACAATCAACTGGTGTATCAATGGTTGAATTTATGAAAGGTAATGTAGCGCTGCCAATACCATATGAATTATGCTGTTCGCGTGTTAACTATTATATTAATCGTATTATTAAGAAGTACAATCATTTGAAGTATAATCCCAACAGCGCTGATAATTTACATTACTTCGAACGCGCCAATATGATCACTAAAGTGAATAATTACACAGAAGATAAGTTCCCTGATATTGGCATTGATGCAATTAACAATTACGATTCAAGTAATTTGCAAGATTTATATGAACAATATCAAGAATATATTATAGATTTAATTAAAAAACTACTCGGTACTAATGATCCTATTATCAGATTGTTTATTGTTGATGAGATAACTAAGATGCTTGAAATTGACAAGTTATACTGTATAGGTGATATAACAAATGCTTCAAATGTAGTAGCTGATGATGACGATGCAGTCGGTAATGGCGATCAGGCTCAAGAAATAGATGTAGATGAGAATGATGATGATTTTGTGGATGTTGACAATATTGATTATGAAATGGATGAGGATGAAATACATGATTAGATTTTGTTATTTGATTAAAACAAGTCAAATAACAAAAATCTTTTAATTGCATAATTAAAACCTAATCAGTTGATGAATCAGCAGAATTATAAGATGTGGATTCGTCAATGTGATATTGCTCATCTAGAACAACTGGTTTTGTTTTCAATTCCATCTTTTCATCGAACTCTTCATCTTTCTTTTTTTCAGCTTCTGTTTCATTAATCAGCATTTCAATCTCTTTCAACTCAGCATCTTTCTCACTCTTGGTTTCTACTTTTACTTTCTTATGATCACACTTTTTGTCATCTTTAGCTTTCTTACCTCCTTTCATTTTGGCTGGTATTTTGTTTTTATTTTTAAATTTAGCATACGCGAAAAGGGCGACTACAACTAAAAAGGCAATTATAGAAACAATGATTAGGATTCCAATTAAGTAGATGAATTTGTTAGCCATGACAGTTTGCAGTAAACCCTTATCAGTAGTAGGTACGTCTTCGTTAGATTCCGTTTCCATTTTAAATTATAAAAAAGATTCCTTAAAATTAAATGAACTACACTAAATGTCTAGACCAAGTTAATGCATTATACTCATATGTAAAGACGCATTTACAATCTGAGTTCGAAGCAGCAGTCGGTGTTGAAGCAATGATAACCGATTCAAAAGATAAGCAATATTTACTATTTGACGCATTTGTAACTATCTGCTATATAATCAACAATAGCGATTATAAAGACATATCAAGCAGTTTTTCAATTAGAGATTTCCCTTTTGGTGAATTGATGAGAGAATTAATCACGTTGCGTGATGAGTGGTGGAAGGTCAATATGCGTAATGAAGTGAAAGATCCAGCTAGTATTTTCCCTGATTGCACTGAATTATTTACTAAATGCAATACTACATTTTTGCAGCCTAGTGATATAATCACTGATGAAATTCCCAGCAATGCTAAAGTAGTTATGTTCGATGTGAAGAATTGCAAGAATTTAATATTTAATGCGAGATCGATTATAGATGACGAATATATTCGCAGTAATTTTGGCAACATTAATTTCACTACTGGTGTTAATGAATTAATTCTTAAGCGATTTCACTTAATGATTGACTATGAATTAAATAAAGAAGTAACTACTAAAGATTATATCATTGATGCTGATCCTGATAAGGTGCCTATTTATCAGAAATTGGATGGAAAATTATATCGTCAATTGAAAAATAATACTAATTGTCATGATAGCAATTACAACTTAATCAACTATAATATGGCAGTTGTTAATTATGAGAATAAAGTCATGTTGGCTATGAGGCAGACAATTCCTAAACCACCAAAAGCGATTAGTCATGGGGCGATTATAGGTCACATAAAAAATAACATATATGGTAAACGCATGAAAGTAATTGATGCTATTTTTGACGCATATAGCAATCCTAATTTATCCGATAACGAATTATTGCAAATACTTGTAAGCGCTAATATGTATCAGGACAAGATACCTAGAGGAATTAAAGCCACTGAATTTGATAAGTATTTCAATGAGCGCGATATGGCTTCTAATATATTATAAAGTATTGCAATGAATTGCAATACAATACAATACTAAATTAAATTGATTAGTTACCTATAATAAATGGAATTAAATCAAATCACTGAGCATAATGGATTTAGAATTGTGGTGAAAAATAATATTATTTCAATAAGAGATATCGAATCGGGCTTGATGTTTTACTATTTTGACCATGCTACTAATTTATACATACTAATATTTACCAATAGTGATATAATTATGCGGCTATTTGAAACAATAGATATGATTAAATTTGAGTATATGATATATAGACTTAGTAATATTGATATAGGATTGGCTAAGTATATTTGTGCTAAATCAGATATTGGATCATTGGATAAATTCTACTTCTTCTTTAATCCCCATGCTGGCAAATTCATGTTTCACTTAATGAGTCTTAAATACATGAAGAGTATTATGAGTAGTGGTGAAGTATATACTGATAATTTTGGTGTAATTGTTCGCGAATTATGTGAATTGGATAAATTTGTAGAGTTTTTAAATTCAGAAAACATCATAACTCCAATTGAAATTCAATTCTTATATGTACCTAGTAAATATTATACAGATGACTCATTATATACAAAATGCATAGATAAATTATTTAGTATTTTTGCTGTAAAAAATGTAGTATTATTCAGCGATATTGATGCATACTTATCAGATAAAATGAATTTGCATTCACTCGATAGACCATTTAGTTCAATTAAAGATATATGTTTTGCTAATATTAGTGATGAAAAATCAGTGAAAGAGTTTTATATTAATGTGCATGAAAATATGAAATTTATGAAGATGAAATCTGCTTATCGTTAATTAATTATTTATTTTTTAATTAAACATTTGCAAAGATAAAAAAATATATTTATTAAATACAGATGGCAGCAACTGGTAAAATAGGTAGACCAAAAAAGAATGTTAGTATTGACGAATCGAAGTATCATCGCATAGTTGAAAAGCCAAAAATTAGTACTTCGGTTATTGAATTCATTAATACAGAACCATTTAATATGAGTAAATTCTTCAAAACAATTAAATCCAATAAAGTAGAAGGGTTACAAATTGAGTGTTTGCAAGACAGAGTGACATTTTGGGGTGAAATGATGCCCAAAGAATATTCAGTAGAGTACAAATGCAATAGCAAAAATCACATGTATCTTAAATACGATTGCAATAGAATTTATAGGTATTATTGCTCAAGGCCAACTTATATCAGCATCACTGATAAGGAAAGCATTATTAATTTGCTTGGTGAGATTAGTGAATCAATTCGCAAAATTCGCATGATTGTAGATAGCAAGATTACTGATCGCATTGACTTTATTGTTTCAAATAGTACATTACATACAGATGACATAATTACTGTCAGATGTAACATTGAATTTGATAAACCAATGGAAATACCAGAAAAGCAATTCAATAACAGACCAAAAGAAGACTTATATTGCACAATGTTGAATTTAGATATTGGCGAATTCAAGAAGAATCTCAGCACTAAGTTCAAGAAGAAAGTAGTAGATAGTAAGATCCAATTTATTAAGGGTTCAGATGATACTGCTGATACAGTAGTGATACAGCATATGAAAAACCTAGATAAGAAAATTAATACTATATTTAAAGTCACTAATGGCGATATGCCTAGAGGTGAGCAAGACATAAAGCTGTTCACTGAGGGTCTTACAGAAATGAAATTCCCAAAGAATAGTATTGTGAACTTCCTGCTACATATCAAAGGCAAATTCAATATTTACTTTTATAAGGATGCAACTTTATTGATATTTAGCGAAGATAATGCATTGTTGGTATCCGAATTAGCCACTGATTCCATATAAAAAATTGAATTTGCTCATATCTTTAAATAAAATGGAAAAAATGACTATGTCTATTGAAGGCGTTATTGAAGTATTAATTAGACAAGAAGAATGCAATGTCGAGAATATGAAATTTGATGGATTTAAGGTATTTAATAGAAAAGGTGGTTATATGATTTATAATAAAATCGGCTATAATCCAGTTAAGTTAGTTAAAATTGGCAAGTTAATTTGCGGTACTACTAATCAATTCGAAGCTAAATTATCTGCTACTACTTGTAAATATTTAGAGAAGAATGCTCATGTGTTCAAATCTAGATCAATAAAATTAGTAGGTATTTTAACTAATGCTGTATATTCATCATCAGTATTATTTGATGAATTGCGCTTTAAGGATGGAGTATTTGTTGATTTTACTACTCATAGCTACATAAATCTATTCACGCGTAAGTGGAATGGTATTTATAGCATTAATAATTTTACTAATATTCATGAAATAAAGCCTAAAGCCTAAATCACTGGTTGTATAACTTTTTTATCACTAATACTGTGATTATGAACACTATAATTAGCAAGAATATCAGCACTATCGTATTAGTAGCGAATATAATTATTTCCATGATTAACATAGATATTGTTCCTTCCGTAACGTACATTTTACAATTAGAGAAATATTTTTTATCTGTCTAATTAAAGATGACTACGCTATCCAATTCGCGCTTTACAATTGCTGGCGATATTGATACAGGCAGAGGTCAACTTGGTATTGGTTGGGCCGGAACAGCTGTGACTGGAACATTATGGGGATTGCGTTCAGGTGGTAACCATTATGCTATTAATTGTGCTAGCAACATCACTATTACACTTCCTGATGTAGGTACTGGTTCAACTCAAGCACAACCGGGTTATTGGGCTACTATTATCAACACAAGCAGCACTAATAGCATCACAGTTAACAATTTTGGTGCGACATTAATCAATACTTTACCAGCTGGTAAAAGTGCTATGTATATCGCAGTCGCTACTTCATTCGCAGCTACTAATTGGGTATTGCAATATGATACTACTACTTATGATAGTTCTGGTACTTTGCAACAAGCCTATAATGCATCGGGAACAGCAAATCCTCAAATTTTATTAAATACGACATTTGGAGCTGTTAAAATTCAGGATAATTCCACTCCAATTGGAGCTACATTATTCAATGTGCTTAATAGTACAGGAAATCCTATTTTCAGAGTCGGAAATACTACTTTTCCCAATTCAGTTTCAGTATTTAGTGGCAGTGTAGGCGCTTCTAACTCATTCGGAGTTGGTTCTTCCAGTTTAAATGGAGCTGGTTCAGTATTGCTTGGTGATAGCACTATTGTTGGTTCTTTTACTGGTGCTACTATATTTTATCAAGTGTTTACTGGTGGAAGTTGGGCATATGCTGGATCAGTCCAAGAAGGAACCACTAAAACATCCCCTAATAGACGTACTTTATATTTTCTGATTAATGCAGTAACTACTAGTGGTGTAGCTACTAATTTATTTACCCCTACAGCCAACACATCTTATCAAGTTACTGTTACTGCTTATGGTCGCGATGCAACTAATACTTCTGCTGTTTCAGCCACACATATCATTGATGCATTAGTTACTAATATCACTGGTACATTGCTAGTTGTAAGTCAGCAATTACGAACTATTGAAACTCCTGGCTATACTAGTATTCCATCTAATGCTGTATTAAGTATTAATAGTACCAATGTTTCTATTACTCTTACTGCTCCAGATAACACTTCAGCTGGTACAATGGACTACCGAGTTATCCTCGAATACAGCGCATTAACCGAGTAAATAATTAAATTAAAGTTTTGTAAATTATAAAAAATATTATGGAAAAGCTGAGAAAGTTGACTAGATATTATGCTGAATTAGTTGACGATCAGCATCAAGAATTTGTAGGTGAATTTGAGTATGAGAGATTGTTATATGAGGTAAGGAAAAAGATACTCGAACTAGAAAGAAGTATTGATTTTGGATTTACACCAAATGAATGAGTTATTTTTTCCCAGGAATAACAGCAAGTAGTGTTACCCCATGTATAAATAAAGAAATAACAACAAACACATCAACATACCAAATTACTTCTGTAACATTAATAGTGAATAACATGCTGAGTATGACAAGCACGTCTAGCAATGTCAGCCAAATAGTCACTTCTCTTGTTTTACTTGGCTGAGCATTATCAGCGATATCGCTAAAATCAGTTAAATCAATAGATGTATTTGATATAGTCATTTAAAAAACTAATTTATATGTTTAATTATTAATCATCGTCGTCATCATCGTAGAACCCGAATGTATTGAAATGGTCATTATGGCCAAATATTCTCGAACTACTATTGACTTTTAAGTTATTATCTGAGTTATCCGACTTATTCAACTTATTCAACTTATTCAACTTATTCAACTTATCCAATGAATTGGATAAGTGATTAGATAAGTGATCTGACTCATTTTCATCGGATGAATTAGTCTTATACACTAAATAACCAAATAATATAATAATCATAAATACCCATAATAGCGGTATTATTATATCGTTAGATTTTTCCATTTTGTGTAAAAAAATAATCAATTAAATTTCAGCAGTTTATTCCAATTTGACTACAATATCGTCACCCTTAGCGAGTTTGCCTTTTTTCACCTTCAAAGTATTGAATACGACTTCATTATCGTCTAGGAATTGCAATGCGTCGTTAATCTTCTTATCATATGCCGATTCAGCATTCTCTACTTTCTTAATGTTAGTTAATTCTTCAGTGCCAGAGTATTTCTCGCGTACATTTCTCTCAGCCTTAGTCGCTAATCGTTCTTTTGCGCGATTAAAGTTACGAATCATATTCATTGTTTCAGGAGTAGCGCGATTACCTAATTTAGTCATTGCTCGCTTCTTCATTGCTCTTGCTTCTGCGCGTCTAATATTATGTTTGCCATTAAGCATGATTTCTAATTCAGGATCAGATGGATTATACATTACTAAACCATCTCTATTACATCTGAAATCATCGGCTAATCCACTATAACCAATCGGCACAGCAACTACTTTGCCATGAATATTAGCTGATTCTTTAATTCTGTATTCATTAGCGATATCAATATTATCAAACATTCCATGTGCATGAATGAGTAGTTCATTTTGTGGTCTTGTATTAAACACAATAGATGCTAAACTGCGATGTTCTTCTAGTTTATTCAAATGATAATTAGCAGCATTACGTAATTGTGAATATGATGGCATTGGTGTGAGTTTACCCTTATGATGAACAAACCATCTTTCAGTACCGATAATATTTACAAATTCAGCAGGTGTAATTGGGGCGATTAATTTTGAATACTTATTTACAAGTTTATCCAGCAATGATTCGTCATCAGAATCACAATCACTAGATGATACACATTCCATTTTATATGTTTCATCTTCCGCTACTACATCTACAGTGTTATCTGAGTCAATTACATCCATAAAATCACAAACAACAATATTAGCAGTGATGTTGTCTGGAATATCGGCAAATCGCTGATATCTAGCAGTTGATGCTTTGGGGATAAATGCAGGATTAATTTGCATATTAGTTGTAGTATTGCCAATCATATCATCTCTCTCATTTAAGTGTGGCTTAACAAATACATCATAGATAGTATCAACATGACTTGATTCAGCATGATTGAACAACTTGCCTAGGAATTTATTAATGACTACTTTATCGTCATCAGTTAAATCAGTTAATGAGCGATATCGATCAAATACGTAATTCTCCATTGCTAAGAAGATGGTTCTTACATCGAAATCGCGACTAAGATTTTGGTATTCAAGCATTACTAATTTACCATTTTGGCTTCTCACACCGCGATACTTATTCTCAAATGGCTTAGTAATCTCAGTATCGAATTTACGTCTTCTAGCATACTCAGATCGCTCTGTTTTAGTCATATTAGTAAGTTCTGTCATATATCTCTTTTTGAGATCTGGTTCATCCTGATGCTCTTCCAAATAGCATAAAAGATCGTATAATTGCTCGTCCATTTAGAATAAATTCCGTAACTTGAAATAAAAAATGAATTTTATTGGTGTAAATGTACAATATGAGTGGAAACAGTATTGTTGGTATTGGCTATGATGATTATAAGAATAATTACATGGGTAAGAGAATCATCAAGGAATATTGCTATTTGGTAGGCGCTATTCAATTAGCACTTGCAAGACACGGATTGCACAAGAATCGGTTCAAACAAGCCAGATATAATGGAATGACTGGCATTGAAACATTCATATTTAATAACTATTCGGTTATGTTTTGGGTCAAAGATGATGATAGCGGTCATCCCGGTTATCACTGTGTTGGCGCTATTATTGAAAGATGGAAATACAAAAAGGTCAAAAATGAGACACCACAAGCAATCAGCATCCATATCGACAATATTAACTGCTTAGAAGTTGATGATTTTGTTGATGGGATAATCGATACTGCGATAAATTATTATTATCCAATTAGAGAAATCAACTATGCATCTCATTTGTCAAGAATTACCTCATTGTAATATCAATTTGAGTTAATTACTAATTACATAAATAAAGATCTTTTTTATAAAAAATGATCATTGATAAAGTGAAACTTTCTCAGTTGATTATGCATATTGATTCGCTTAATAATGGTGCAGCTGAAATAGTCGCTAATGCTGAATTAATGAATAGAATTAATAAAGTAAATACTATCTATAATGATCTGATTGGTATGATGGCAATAGAAGAAGATATTACAAATGAAATATTAAAGACTGATTTGCTATCACAAATAACCACTATTAAAGATATTATTAGTTCTATTAAGAATGCAACAGGTCAATTATATAATTCAATTAGATTTATAATTGAAATTAATATTTATGATATTGAATATTCAGAAAGGCAGATTTGTACTAATTGTGGGGGCATTATGACATATGAAAAGAAATACTTAAAATGTGATACTTGTGATGCCATAAAATACAACAATATAGATAATTATAATATTGATACTAGTAATAATAGCGAAATAACTAATCGCAATAATAATATAGTTAAGCATTTTCATAAGAATTTGTCTTATATTTATGGCGAGAATTTGCCTGAGAAATTACCAGAAAAAGTAGTTGATGAGATTTGCAAAGAGATAAAAGAATCGCTGCCTGATTTAGCTGAAACAGTTCATCCTTCGTATGAGGTACACGAATTACTGCAAAATATGCGATTAATTAAATATGAAAATATATATTACAAACCCAAGATGTACAAAACATTCGCTAATGCATTTATACAAAGAGCATTTCCAGATATAATTATACCCAAATTGCATAGCGAAGATCACGATTTTATGAGTAATATGTTTTTGGAAATCACAGCAGAACAGCTAAATATCAATACACAAGACACATCTACTAATGCCAGCAAATATAATAATAATTATCAATTCACTATGCATAGAATAATAATGATGTCTCGATTATATGATTTACCATATATAAGAGAATTAATGAGATTTATCTTTATTCAGAGCCCATCATCATTTGAGCATAAGGATAAAAAGCTGATGAAAGTTAATGAGAATATAGGTTGTTTTAGTAGATTTTATTACACGCCTTTGGATATATACATAAATGATAGGTACTATATTCGATAAAAAATGATTTTTTTATCATTTATCGCTCGATGAATACGTCAAGCTTTAACACTAAGGGAACATCCCCTAAAACTGCTTTTAGAAAGGCTCTTTTAGACAAGCCTTACAGCGATGATCATTATTGCAAATTATGCAATAATTCTCATTGCAAACACTGTGATTGCGAATTCTGTTATTCGCAAGAAGTTAATGTGGACGATTGCTGCAGAATTTACGTGACTGATGAACTCGATTCCATAAATAGAATGGGTATGTACTTCTGGAGATACAAGGGATGTTACATTGACTCATCTTACAACCATTACTACTATTATGGAGATATAGATGGAAGATATAGTGGGGAATACTACTGCGAAGAATTGGAAGTGATATTTTGCGAATTAGTTTTGCGATTTGAATCATACAATGAAATGACTATCACATGTATTGATGGTGTTCTTCATTATGAATATCACACTGAACCAGTTGTCCCAGTTGTTCAATCAAATGGGCTGTTTGAATACGAACCAAGTGATTACGGAGTATGGTCTGATTATGAATACGATGATTTGGCTATAATGGAATTCTACGAATCGCGAGGAAGTATTTGGGCCAATGAAATTCCTGACGATGATACTGATACTGATTCGGAATCAGTATCGGATGACGATTCTGAATCCAATTCAATTGAGGATTACACTGAACAGGAAGTCAAGGATATTCTAGCAGCGCTATACGAAGGGTTCACACACAGTACTTTGTATCCAAACGCTCCTGCATATTAGGTCTACTCTCGAAAAAACCAACAAAAGCAAAATAAAAAAAGCTTTTTTATCAGCGATTCGATATCTTTAATTAAAAATTAAGAACATGGATTGCTAGACCTGATAGTATCAACTCCTTCATCTCTTAGTCTTCTCATTACTTCCCTAACATAATTATCCCTAGCTTCTTCTACTGTAAAGCGATCAGAGGTAAGTAACAAAACACGACAGCGAGATATGATATCACTGATTCTATCACTCATTCCATTCGATGAAATGACCTTTAATTGCAAGTTAATACTGAAATTGCCTGGTCTGCCATCCCTTCTAACATAAACAAAACATGTAATAATAATCCCACAAATCTTGTTTCTATCGTTGATGTTATAAACAATATGAGTGGCAGGATTTCCTAAATTATTCTCAAATGCTACTAATTCACTACGCATTTTCTAAATAAATATAAAAATTCAATTTTTTATATTATTGTCCAATCTTATTAATTTTTATATTTATATCTTTTCATACAATAAATATGCCATCTCAAGCAGTTGCATTGAAACTGAGTATTTCTGTAGGTAAAACTGACAGAATTATTCATGCGTCATCATTCCTTTGTTCGCGATTACACAACATTATCGCTTATAGACGAAAGCATCGAATGGATAACATTTACCCATCCATTTCTGAAATCAAGACTACTCACTTTATCTGTTTTGATGTTAGCTTTAAGCCTTGTGTGATCACAGCTCATGAATATGTTAAGCAGGCTTCTAAGGGAGCTGTTCTCGGTGACGAAATTAGCTTTGAACTTAAATTCAATAGTGACTATCTTAATGATACTTTCTATGAGTTTAACATGCCACAAGTAAGTTGTACCGCTGCTGCATTGCCTAACATTATTGTTGTTCCATTCGATCAACAAGTCTATCAAGCCAATAACAACTTGCCAACTAACTTTGGTCAAGGTCGTCTCGCAACTGTGTCCGAATTATCTGGCGTTAATGTTTTCGATGGTTTCTCATATGAATTTAATGGTGTTAATCCAGTCGCTACTACTGTTACTTATTCAAATCAAACTTATACTATTCCAGTCGCTGTTGCTCCTGCTCTTGGTGGTATTAGCTACATTTACACTGATGCAAATGGAGTTTTCATTGCTGGACCAGATGGAACTGCTGTCGTTCCTACTGCTAATGGTTTTGGTGCTGGTGGACAAGCTGCTAAAGTCCAACGTGCTAATTACGTTCGCGCTGCTGAATTGGTTGGTGCTAAGCTCACTCAACGATGCAGTTTTGAAGTCGATACTTCCAGTGTTGCTGATTATTATGCATCTGCCATTGTCAACTATCGCGACCGATTCCTCTGCGATGCTTTCTGCCGTAATGCGTATGATTTGCTGATTGGTCAAGAAGTTCCATATGACTATTACCATGAAAAGGTTGTTCAACATAATACCAATGTTCCTGGTTTAGGCTTGGATTTGGCTGTTTTGAGCACTCATCGCGAAGTCACTAAAGTAGCAAATGGATTGCAAACACCTCAACCAGTCATTCCACCAACTACTTTATATTGCCCAGCTTTGTTTTGGTTTGCATTGAAGCGTAAAGATGCTATCCCAGTGCTGTGTTTACCTGATGCAGATGTTCGATTCAACGTGCAAACTGCTAAACTTGAGAATTTGTATTATCCAGCTGTTGGAGATACTTATATTCAAGAAACTGTTACATTAGTGAATGCTGCTCCAAATGATATTGCTCATCCTAATGTTGTCACTCAACGCAGAATCCCATTCTTGATTCCAGGATCAACTGTCACTTCTAGCGGATCTTTCAGTGCTCACTTGAACACTTGTCAAATCTTCTTGGATGATTGCGTCCACACTGTATTGCTTAATCGTATCGGTTTCCACTTGATCCGAATCTTGCGACACAACGTTGTTACTCTCGATCAACAAGAAAAGAACTACGAAATTACTGGTATTAAATGGCCAGTCGAATATGTATTCGTGCGAGATATTCCACGTGAAAATCAAGATGAAAGCTTTCCTTATTTCGCAGCTGATAATTGGTGGAGATGTGGTCATCAACAAATCCGACCAGATCAAGGAAGTTGGTGCGAAAGTACTTTCCCTACTGTTGTTGGTCAAAATGTAGTTTACAATAAGCAAATTACTCAATGTCATCCTGCATCAGTGCGAACCGTAGTTCCTGCAATTACCCAATTCGGTGTTGATATCTATGATACTACTTTCTTTGAGAAGCGCGATTCTACCTTCTATCGCCAATACATTCCTTATGCATATTGCAACGGATACATTCTCAGTAATAATGGACCACAATTCCAGCAAAATATCATGTATAACTTTGCTGAAATTCCTGGCTACAGTAATCCTAATGGACACTTTAACATCAGTAAGACTCGCCAAATCACTTATCAAATTGACGCCAATCTCGGATCATCTGGACGTGTTGATTGTTATACCGATGCTCACTGCTTGAATTTCATTGTGATTTCTGACGGTTCTCTCGCATTGCGATACATTTAAATTATCAATTAAACAAATAAAACTAGTTATTTTTTTGGCAAATAATACATTTCAATTAAAGTTATAGAATAAAAAATGCAATTAATTCTAATAGCTATAGTGATCTTTTTCAGTATTGTATCAGGCATATCAGCGCTGATACAAGCGACTATAACTGATAAATTGGAATTTTCACATCCGCTAATTGGCCTAATTAACAGTATTTCAATTGAAGTTATGAGAAAATTATTGAATTTATTTAATGCTTAGAGGATGTACAAAACATTGGTGATGTCGGCATTGCTAATAGAGCTATTTCTGCGCTATAATAACATAAACTTATGTGATACTGCTATAATTGATATAATATTGAATATTCAGTCGTATTCACCTATTCAGCATGTCTACTATTGCTTTGTCTTAATGACTATTTATGTGTATCGCACTATAATATTTAATCTATATATGTATAATATTTTCAGAATTATTAATTAATTTTTTAATTATTCTTTCAAATTAAAATATGCCTTTCAGAACCACAGCTTCATGGGGTACATCTAATCCAAATGCAGTAAGATCTTGTATGTGTGACGTATTGCAAGAAATGCCTCCAGTATATGAGAGCGGCCAAGATTGCTTTAAGCCAGGAGAAGGATCAATGAATGAGGAATATACGCGATTCAATTATAATACTTATGTGCCTAATGCTGGTTCCCATATCAGCTCATATTATTCTGATACTCACCAATTTAAGAAGTCTATTTACGATAGACGATATTATCCTGGTTCTAGTTTTTAAATCTAAATAACAAATATGATTTTTTTGAATAATAGCTATGATTAAAAATGGAAAGCGATCTTGAAATTCTAATCGAATGCTATATCTCTAATTTAGAAGTATTTTATGAGAAGCAAGGTAGTGATAAGGCAATAGATGGACGCAAACTCAGCATTGGTTGCTCTGAATTACACAAAGCAACTAATACTAAAAGCAGTAAAGTTGACTTAATTTGCAAGAAATTAACAGCTAGCGGTAGTCTCAGTAAGCTAATTCCGATTGTATGGGGTCATGCATTTGAGGCAACTACTAAATTAATCACTAGTATATTACTTAATTGCATTATTCATGAAGCACCTGCATCAATCAGAAGCTATAATAACATGAATTCGTGTTCACCTGATGGTATTGGACAAATACTCATTGATGTGAATATCTTTATGAGGCAATACAGAAGACCTATTTCAATTAGAGATTTGGAAAAGTCTAGAGGCAATTACAAATTCGATAAGATTGTTGATTTTGAAAGCGCTCATAAATTCTATGAGAGATTCAGAAAAGTAAATAATAATTTAATAAGTAGCGAATATAGCGAATTATTGCAAAGAGCACATGTGCCGATTATCGCATTATTCGAATTTAAGTCTCCTATATCGAGAGATTTAAAATGCAAAATTAATCAGGAATACATTTATCAAGTATTAGGTGGATTAGAAATTATTAAAATATGTGATATTGGTGTGTTTGCTGAATGCCGATTTGTAGTATGTAACGCTAAGCAATTAGCATTTAATGATTCGTATTTAGAATTTAAAAGCGGCAATATTGATTCAAGTGGATTATTCATGCTTGAAAAACCTAAATTTATCGGTGCTAAGTATTTTGTCATTAATGGCAGCGATACTAGCATTCATCCCTATGATTGCATTGTTGAGATTGAAGCTGAAATGGATTTATGGGATATTATTAACAAATTAGTCATTAATAAAGACTACACTACTATTGATTGCTGTTTCATTGAAAACGACGAATACTCGTCTAGACGATTATTTGATAATTTCACTAGTGAACTCAATAACACTGGTTGCAATTTCTCTATGGAATCAATAGCAGAATATTATGGGCGATTTCAAGCATATACAGGCGAAGGAGTCAATCCAATCAGTGAATTAACTAATTACTTATATAGTTGCAATGAAGGCAAGATATTTGGAGTTATGTATTGGAAAATGATGGATCATGGAATTGCTTATATTGATAAAGTTAATGGATTCATTGATGAACATATTGACGATATTAAAGATGTTTACGATTCAATGTGTTTGTTGAAACATTTCAGTAATGACAGAATTAAAATGATTCTTAGCGAGATTCCATGTAAAAGGGGCTGCAGAAAGAGTGTTGTTTATGAAGAAATTATATCTCAATTAAATAAATAGTTATTTTTTAAAATGAAATTTCAAAACTTGCAATATATCAGCTCTATAAGCAAAGAGGAAATCAAAGGTGAACGATTTCATTATTTCAATGTGAGTTCGTCTAGAGTAATGCTAACTGGATATTTAGCATGTTTGAATGAAGGATACAGGTTAGCGATTTACGACGTGCAATTGGTTGATGATAATGGTAGACTTTTCTATTTGTCTAATTGGAAATATTCGGATATTAATGATGGAAAAAACGAGCAACTTAAATCTGCTTTTTGGGTTAAGAGTGAGCCGTATGTACTAGAAACATCAGCTGGTGAATCATATCCAATGGCTAAGACGCTTATGGAAATGCGATTGTCGCAAAACTCAGGCATTGAGATTAAGCTATTTGGAGAAAATAAAATAGAAATATTAGAAAAAACAGATGAACATTCAATTGAATATTATAATTTGCTGAAAGATTATCCAGCAGATGAATGTGAAATAATGATTGCTTTTGCTAATACTTTACTTAGTCATGCTGGTAAACATGTATATATCGAACACTAATACTCCTAATATAATAGCTGCAATTTTCTCATCTAAGTGATTTCTCAACAATGATAGCATGCAACAATTGATATTAGTCGCTAATAGGTATTTTTTTAATTCGCTATTTTCCAATATAGAAGCTGACATAGTGTTTAGCAATTCATCAGTGCAATTGGAATATACAAGATCATCGCTAGTAATGGATAATGTGTATTTATCACATTGCAGTAATATATTGTCGTTATCAACTACTATACTTGCTATTTTATCTGGTGAATTGCCCTCATTTGCCTTATATCCATCCATAACTAATTTGCTAAGATTGCTAATTTCATCGTTTGACAATATTGCTGATTCGTCTATCCAGTAACTAATCATATTGATTAAATTAATTTATTAATTCAATTAATAATATCTAGCATCGTTGATGCCAGCAACAGCGCGAATAACATCGATTTGATCAGGTCGATCGCAGCTATAAGCGCAATATCGCATGTGACCAAGTCTAGGTCGGCTAGCAACGAAATCACCAGCAGCGCGAGACTTAGAAGACATATAGGGAACATCGAAAGGGTAAATAACTTGGTTATTGCTGTAGACACTTCCAGAAGTAGTAGCGGGCAAGAAATTTGGGTATGCTGTCCATGCATCGGGATAATTGATTCGACGTGTAGGGAAAGACATCTTTTTCAATTGAAGCGACACAAAAAAACACAAATTAATGCAATTAGATTATCCATTATATGCCATGTTAATGAAGTCAGATTCTTCATAAGAAGGCTTCATATTATAGCTGTTTGGTACTTGTTGTTGAATCATTGGCTTGCTACCATTCCAAGAATCGGCGACTGCAGAATCTTGGTTGGCAGTTGGTTTAGCAGCAGGAGAAGCAAATCCTTGAGTGTAATTGTAATTGTCAAATCCGAGCATGGTATTAGGGTCATATTGAGTAGAAATCTTAGGCATTCCGGCCATCGCATATCGGGCATTTTCCTCATCCATGTCTTGTTGGGAGAGCATTGGTTCAACTTGTTGGACTCGTGGACCTTGAAGTTTTCCACAGCAACCGGCAGCACCGCTATTACGAGGGCTGAATCCTTTAGTGTTCATGCTCTTGATCAATTTCCATACGAGCCAAATCACAATCAAAGCGACAATGATACCGATAACAATACCAACTGCTTTTTTGGTTCCGCTTGACATTTCACCTCCTGTGAAAATCCCTTTAAACGATTCAGAAACGTCATTTACAATACTGTTAACAGCTTCCATCTCTTTTTTAGAACCAAGAAAATATAATTTTAATAATTTGAATTAAAGTTTTGTCAATAATAAAAAATGGAATTCAAGATAATAAAAGCTGATTTAGATTATACTATTTATAAACATATTGCATCATTGGCAGCATTTAGAGGCGAGGAAATAGTTGGCAATGGTTTTGATGGCAAAGATGGCTCATATCCATTAAGCGAAACACTATTTGCAACTAAACGAGACAATACAAAATACGTAGTTGTTAAGAGTAAAAACATAACATTCTTGCAATTGTGTCGTACTGGTGATTATCATAAAAAGGCTAAATTGGGTTCATTATTGGGTAAGATCAGCACTGAAAAAGTGATCATTATTAAACATGAAAAGTTTAACATTAAGGAAATTGACTTTAATGGTGAATATGAAATCATTGATGGTGATCGCTATTTGCTATTTGATTGGGCTGAAGTGCAATCTATGAAAGGCGGTAAAGCTAAACCCGTATCGCCTGAAGATTGGAAAAATAATTTAATAAATAAAAACTTCCTAGTTGAAGTTGAAGATTTGCCTGGAATTGGAGTCAGTTCTCACGAAGCAGTATTAAATGGATGTAAGCCAAATGATATCATTGAATGTACTTATCCAGCACTTTCATCTAATGGCACTACTGCATCATATCGCAGAGTGAACATTGAAAGAAGCGACTAATTATTTAATTATTTAATTAAGATTTATTTCATGCTAAAAAAGTAATTTATTCAATTGGAATTAGTTTTTTATTGAAAATCTGATTGTGGGTGTAGAAAGAATTAGCATTAGCAGACTTTATGAAGTTCTTATATGCAGTCTTAGAAAGGCAATCAGGCAGTGAATTGAAATCAATGTATGATTTCATTTCTATCACTAAATCCTCATCAAACATATCAATGTAGAGAATTCCACATAATTTCAGCATCATATCCAAGTCATCATCTGAAATATTGTATCGCAACCCATTAATGCAAAAGTTCACTCCAAATGGATAAACATTATTGCATTTCTTGAATACAGAATTATACAACATGACAGTTAAGCATTTATTAGGAGTTGTATTGCGCATAGCTCTGTTCATGTGATTTGCAAATACGGGGCAATTAACATACAAACTGCGATTGTTGCAGAATACTGAATTACTCACTGTTTCCCTAATTCTTTTTTCAAATGCAGCAATTGATACATCTCTATTTAAAGGAGAATGTACTAAATAGCGATAATTGGGAATCCGATAATTAGGTATTGTGTCTGATTCAGACAAGGCGCTACAGGGTTTATAGTACAATAACCCATCATGAGATCTAACAAATACAGATAATCCATCTTTATCAGATTGCAATGTTTTAATTGTGATTAGGATAATGTTATAACGACTTTCACTAGGATTGTTATTTTTGTCAATTATGGTTCTCATTGATGTACCTGAAAGATCCAAATAATAAGATCCCTTTAAGATGTATAGCCTATTATGCAAGTTAACCATAATATTGTCGGCATTGTATTTCTTGTATTTGGCAAATAGCGCATCGGATTTATTGCTGTTAATGACAAATGAGATGTTAGCATTATTGTCTATTACAATTCTGATAAACTTAGATTGCAATACTAAGCCTTTATTTTCTGTATAAACTTGAGATTCGTTGCTATCCCATTCAGAATAAGTAGGTACAAAATTAAACATCCTCGACTATCAAATAGAAAAAATCAAATTATTTATATAGCTATTACTTATAGCCAAATTCAATAAAGCCAGAATCAGGATAAAGCTCTTCACCACCTAAATGCTTTCTGCCCCAATCTTCACGATCTTTAGGTGCTACATAAGGCATCTTCACTTTTTTGAATATATCTTCTTCTGATTTAACAGGTATCATTTTGCCATTTTTCCAAATACCGTATTCGTTTAATTTAATTCCTAATTTTGCACAATGCATAGTCATGTGAATGTTAAATTGTTTGCTACCTGTATAATGCAATAGCGCTGCTGGATAATGAAGATTGTCAGTATACACAATATCAACTGGAATCCATCTACTAGAATCGATTGCATGTGGATTAGTCAGTTTTGCAGTATTGAGATTGCTTTTACTTGGTAATCTGAACAATCCTCTTGCTTTATGAGTTCCAATATTAATTACTTTTACGTCATCTGAATCAGCGAGTGTTTTATGTCTTGGATTTAATATCAGCACGTCACCATCACCCATAACTTGCTTACCTCTTCTGTACGAGCCAACTAACTCAAATTTATCATATGGGGCAAATAGTTTTGCATATTTATTAGCGAATGATTCTAATTCTTCACGCGAGAATGGCTTTCCATCTAAGTATCTTAGCGCTAGTGTTGATTCGCGTGGTAGTTTATCAATGTCTTCTGGCTTGATATCTTCAATTGTAAATACCTTATAGGGAATGCCTCTATAAGTACCATTATTTAGATCTTGTATCTTCTGACCTAATCCAGGCAAATCAGCTAGTTTAAGCGTCCATAACATTTTGTAAGCGATGAAAAAAATTAATGTTTACATATGATAGTTATTGGCTTACCATTATACATATAGAAATAGTTATTATTGAATTCATTAGTGTCCATATGAACATCGTCAAATGGCTGATTTTTCCATACTAAATCTGTATTTCTTTGCTTAACTTTAGACAGCAATCCAAGTGAGTTAGACATTAATGCTGTATCGCCTACAAAATTATGCATCATATCTTCTACAAATATTGCCAATTTATTATCAATATTTAAATTAAAGTCATACAAATAATCGCTATTAATCAGTGTTGAAATATAAACTTTATCATCCAGATTAACTGTAGATAGCATTACTGGTTTATTGTCGTATTTGCATAAATATGCTCTACTGATTGGGTTTGGGTTGTAAATAGGATGAGGAATAGGATGGCCAAAATACTTGCTCTTGATTTTATTGAGGCAGCCAATGTAAAAGATTCGCTCAACTGAAATCATAATTTTCAATTTAAGTTATAAAAAATAATCAATTTTTTTGCAGTTATAAATGAACACGCCAGCAATAATATTTACGTGTTATGTCGCTATAGTGGTATACGCAATTACTAAATTAGTTATGGGTTTGTAATTACGAGATAATGCGAACATCGATTTCCCACTTATTAACTGGTGCCAATGGAGCATTAACAAATACGCGCATTGATGGATCAAAGATTCTTAGGCGAACAGTGAAAATAGTGCTATCTGACGCATATTCAAGAGTTGAAATTCCATTTAGAGGTTCCCATTTACCTGATTCGCTACGACAATAAATGATTTGTTTGAGATTTGCCCCCACTAATACATTAGTACGTTCAGCACCAGTTGTGCCTTTTAATCCCAAATTCGAATTGATTACTACTGCTACTCTATCAACTGGTACATTTCCAATTTTCATTTCAGGAAATACTGGATTTGAAAGCATGATTCGCTTAACTGCTGAAGTAACAGTATTAAATGTGGCTGCTGGTGATAAATGATGGAACGAATATTCGGCCCAATCAGGTCTACCAGGATGACAATTTGGTTTCAACGAGTATGCCATATTTATATTTTTTTGAATAACTTTAATTAGAAATATAAAACATAGTAAAAAATGGGACCACTTATATTTTGTAGTACTTGTAATGCTGAATTATCCAAAGCAGCTAAGATAGTCAATGAATTAAAAAAAGAAAAATTAAAATCTATAACGCTAGAAGAATTGCAGGCTATGGATGAGCAGCAATTATTAGGAGATACTTTACATGGGGTAATGAATAAGTTAGGATTGGGGCTATGTTGCAGAACAATTATTAGCTCTCATATCGACATTACTAGCCAAATTTACAATTAAACAATTAGAATTAGTTATATTTTTTTAGTTGTAAAAGTAAGATAAACAAAAAATACAAGCGATTTGATTTATATTTATATTTAAGAGTTCAATTTAACTAGCATTTTCAAATACTTACTTGGCTTACTACCCTTAAGATGTTCAGCACATTGGTTAGATAAACCAGAATCATTAGGGCAGCATTGGAAGCAACAGAACGAGCTAAGAAAACCACTAATTTCACTCATTTCTTTTTCACGATCAAATCCCTCCCAGAATTTGTCATCAGCGATTCTTGATTCCTTGGCGTGATCGTTACCAGGAAATACTTCTCTTAGAGTATTGCACATATCAACGAATGCGCTTTTGTCGTTTGTCTTGCGAATATGACACATTCGCTTGCAGATATAATAGCAAACTTCATCGCACCAAAGCTTCATTTCGCATGGATAATTGATACCAGAGAATAATTCGCTGCAGTGTTTTGCATAAGCGTCTTGTAAATTATACAACTTATCGGCACCAATACCAGATTTAATTTCGCTAATAATGCTATCTCGCTTACCCATATCAATTGCGCATGGGAACATTTGTTTGAAATTATCAATTAAAGATTTCGGATCTTCGCAGACAGTAGGTGCAAAAGCCCATTCATCGTTAAGGCGTTTAGGCATTAATTGGTTAGAGCTGTATGGTTGCATAAGAATATATAAACATGCAAGTGGTTCATAAGCCAATGCAGTATGAATAATCTTAGCGCAATCTTTATGTTCTGGTGTTTCTTCGCCATATTTAGTCAGCAAAGTTAACAATCCACACATTCTGAAAGTAGGTTCTTGTGCTGGACATTTTGTTTCCAAATCAAAAGCAACAGAATTGATAATTGCATTCCAAGCTTCAAGTTTTTCATTGCAATCATCTGCAGCCAATTCACTGGCGCCTTCCATTTTAGGGTTGTGACTGCCAGTGTACATATCACCATCAGTTGCGATTTCACCAGAAACAAGATCAGCCACGCAATTATGGCGGTCTTCGTCTGATCGGAATTGCAAATCAGGTTCAAATGAAGTGTTAATTTTAACTTTGGCTGATGTAGTATGGCCTTTACCAGATTTAATCTCGAATACACCACCAGAAGGAGCTGAAATCACTACTCCTTGTCCAAGATTATTCTTATAGGTTCCAGGCTGAAATCGCTTATCATGGAGATCAATTTGAAGCATGTGAGATTGTACCGCTTTAAGGAAATCTCGTCTTTCATGCTTAGATCCTTGAGATAATTTAACTAGTTTCTTTTGTAATTCTGCATTGGGCATAATAAATGTATTACAATTGATGCCTGTGCTGAGAACACACATTCTTTTAAGGGCTTGGTAAAAATCAGCAGCCGACTTTTGATCCTCTAACCATTGCTGGTAATTACAGTATACTGGCATATTTATTAAGATTGTAAAAATAAAAAAATTAATAGTCGAGCAACAATCTTTATTAATAAATTATATATTTGTTTTATCAGCAACTAATTTAAGAATTATGTGTTGTTTTAATAGATGGATATTTTTTTAATAATTAAATATTTCCAATTAAATTTTACAACTTAGCATTGATAATTTTAATTTAAAGTTTCCGTTTCTGTAAGAAATCTGACTAAAATGTCAGAAACAACCCTCTGTAAGCATTACAGCGAGTACTGTGCCAATGCTGGAGTGTATCATGGTGGCGGCTATGATAGTTCGAGCTCTATGGTTGGTGGTGTTGCAGAAAAAACCATTCGCGCTCTTGAAAGATCTCTTTCTAGAGTGAGTTCTGACTTTGCAAAAGAAATGAATAAAATCAGTAAGATGGGAGAAGCAAGTAAAGACAAGACAATCAAATTAATGTCAGACACGCTTAGAAAAATTAAGAGTTCTGCATTATCTGTAGTTGGTGGATCAGGTGAATACGTAGCTAGCAGATTCGCTAAGGAAATGTTGGGTGGTGTTTCCAATGCATTTGAAAACTATGGAGAAATGTATGGCGGTTCTGGTGTTGATCCAATTGTCACTCATGCCAACTATATGGTTGATTCTTACGAATTTGTAACTGGTGCATCTGAAGAACTTGGTGCAAGTTTGGAAGCTAGAATTGCTGCTTTTGGTATGTATTTGGAGGAATTGCTTAGAGTGGCTAAAGTCGCTAAATCTGTCAAAGATAAAGACGAACTTAAGAATTTAGTTGCTCAAGAATACAATTTCATTGAAAGCGCTCATAAGGAATTTCAAAGATTAAAGAATTTGCTTGGTCCATCTTCTGATATCAGTAAGAAGTTAGAGGATTATGCTAAGCAAGGCAAATTGAATGAAATCAAAGGATTGCTAAAAGAAAAGAACGTAAATAAAGAATTAGTGGATGATTACATTGATCTTTTGCGTGTTCAAGGAAGTGTTGCAGCTAGATCTCATGAATTAGAGAAAGCACTTAAAGCAATCGGCATGAAAATGGAAGAATTCAAGAAAATGAATACGCTTGATCGAGTTGAAGAAGTCATTAATAAATACGAAAAGGAAGTATTCACTAAACATGGTAAAGATAAGATGAAATTCATCAAAGCATTGCGTAGAGTTAGAGACATGGCAAATGAGCAAAGTACAGTTGGAACTAAATTTGAAGGTGGAGTTTGCCCATGCGATACTTCTGAAAACTATTATCCTGAAGATTCTTTTACAGGAGGAAATCATAACTATGGCACTGAAGATTATTTCGGTGGTGAATTCTTAGGACTTGAAAAAGAAGTAGAATACGAATTCCTCACTAATGATATTATTAAAGAAAGTGATTTGCTTAAACGTGGATTTCTTCAAGCGCAATCCAAATATATCGTTAAGATGCTCGAAGCAGCAAGAAAAACTGCAATTGAAATTACCAGTAAGGGATCAGTTGGCGATGAATCTATCTTGCTGTTTTTGCGACGATTGTCAGCATTGAGAGCAGTTAAGGAAGAAAATTTAATCAGTATTTTCGCTACTCGTGGTAAAGACTACAATACTGTTTACATGAAAAATGCTATTATTAGCGAATTGGATGATTTAATCGCTGCTGCTAAAGTTGCTGAAAGCCATACTGGTCCTGCCATTAAGGAATTCGCTGAAGCAGTTGCAGACTATAAGAAGTTCTTGGAAAAGTCATACGAAGAGAATAGAGTTAAATCGCGTGAAATGAGTGGAGGCAGCATTAACTGTTCTGGTGTTAGTAATGCTTCTATTTATGATCGATTCTTGGGAGGTGAAATCGAATTGAAATTGGAAAGTATTATTGATGTGTTTAATCAAGCAATTACTATTGGTCGCATGAAGAATGGATTGAATTTGGGCTTAGAAGATTTGAACAAATATTCAATTGAACAAGATAAGATTAACGAATCAGTTTTATCTAAGTTGACTAATAAGATTAATGCTAGCGCTACAGAAATGATTTCGAAATATAAGGAAGTTGAAACTTTCCCAGTGAAAAAAGATTTGTTTGAGATGGTGTTGAAAAATAACGTACGAGGACAAATTGGTTTACAACATGCAGCACAAGCTATGGATAAGAAAATCCGTATGTATCAAAAAGCCATTATTGAAGATCCATATGCAGCAAAAGAATTAGCTGATTTATTGGGCAAAGTTACAATTGACACTAATTGGCTTGCTGATCCTACTTTTGAAGATTTAAAGAAGTTCTGTGATTATTTCCATTTAGAATCAGTTGCTAAGAACGGTACTAAATATGACAACGCCGCATTACAAACTACATATAATGCTAAAGATGCCGCCAGTACTCCATGCACATCCAATACGTTCCAATTATATAAAGATAATAGCTATATTAAAGATGGTAAACTATCACCTTTACCTTATAGCTCTCGTAGCTGTTTGGAATTCTCAATTCCTACATTAATTTTGGCTACATCAGATGGTAATTTCGACGATAAATTAAAAGCAAAGATTAAAAGTGAAAATGGTGGCACTAAAAAAGTAGTTAATTGTTATGGGGGTATTGATTTATTCCCAGCAAAGGCATATACTACTGATTATAAGGATAGTGATCCTGTGTTTAATAACACAGAATCCCTTCAAGTAATCACCACCAATATAAAAGAAAAAAAAGCTATTGCCGTCGATGGTAGTACGATGATCACTAATATTAACAACCCTTGCTTGATTCCTAGAAGTGTTAAATTCCTTAAATCAGAAAAAGCATTGCAAAACTATTACAGGGCAATGAAACATCTTGAAGAAGGTGCTGATACATTGCTCAATTTGCGTAATTTGTTCTCTGTATTTGAACATATTGATGATGCTTATAAAGGTAAATCTGGGTCTGATGATGGTGTTAAGATTGGTCAAATTTATGGGGCAGTTAAACAATATTTGATCTTGACTTCTATGTACCCAGTTATGTATAAAGAAGGAGATAATTACATGTGTGGATTTATTGGTATGCGACATTTTGGTCATGACATTGTAGTACCATTTGAAGAAAGTGATGATAAGTATATGATTAATTCTGCTACTGGTGACTTAATGTCCGAGCTATCTGAATTTAATTTATCATTAAGAGAATTTTATGAGGGAATTGATACTAAATATGGAGATGTTGACTATAAGAAAAAAGCTTTACCATCTACTGAAGGTTATGAGTACAGTGATAAATCATCTTATGAATGGTATGAGTCATATGCGAAGCGATTTGAACATGAATTTAAAGCTAGATATGCTAGATTTGATTTGTTATTGACAATGATGCTAAAATCTATGTTTGCTAAAATTATGAGTGTATTGGCAATGTATAATCTTATCAGTTTTGATGGTGCTTCTTATAATGCTTCCAATCAAGTATTCGATAATATTGGATTTTCTAAATTAAGAAATATTTATGGAGGAGATGAAACTGACTATGAATTATCTAAGGATAAATATGGTTATATGCCTGAAGTTCGTGCTGAATGTATAGAATTATATACTCGTTTGTATTACTATGCTATCTTTTACAAGCAATTGTTCTTAGAGGAAGCGAGTACTAGAGTAGTAGAACAAGTAGTTGCATTGAAGCGATTTGCATTATTGCCTACTAGTGATTCTAAATTTGCTGGAATTATGAAATTGCTATTCTTGAAGAAGTTTGACACTAAGATCACTAATAATAAGGTATTATTTATTAATGATAACGATCTCATTCATTATATTAGCGAATGTAATAAGTTATATGATGGTGAAACTGGTTCTGAGAAAGTGAGATTTGAAAAAATCATTAAGGACTTCATTCGTGATATTAATCATCGTTATGGATTGGTTAAAACCGATAGCATTATTGGTGTTATGGATGAACGCAAGAAGCAAGCATTTCCAGAATTTGAACGTATGCAATCAAGAGAAGAATATGCTGATAAAGTCAAGACTAAGCCTAAGAATTCTTATTTGAAGCCCAAATTACTTGATGGTGAAGATGATCCAATCGGAAATCTAGGAGCACCATCAGCCGCTAAAGAATCATCACTTAGTTCATTCTCCAAAGTGAGTAGTTTAATTAGTCCAACAAAGACAGAATACAAATCTGAAGAATTACTTGCTGCTGTTTACAACTTCAGACGTAAATTAGATAAAGCGACTAACGATATTACTGAGAAATTCGATGCTGCTACTAATACAGAATCTGATTTACAAAAATCATTCTCTGAATCATTATTTACTCATATTCATTTGTTAAAGAGTAAAATTGCAAGTCGCACTAATTCCATGGACAAATTCCGCATCTTAAAGGAATATCTTAATGGACATGAAGATAATAAGTTGTTTAATATTTCGCCTGAAGTATTCCTTTACCGAGACCTAGTAGTTAATGGAGCTAATTTGCTTTATAAGCTATACGTACGAATCATTGGTAATATTAACATTTATGGAATTAATAACGAATGGACTGAACCATTGTTAAGAGGTACTTATTTGTATTATTTGGATTCTATCAATACTGATTTAGTTAAGACCAACCGATTAGGTAAAGCACCAGTATTGGATTTCTCCACATTACAAAGTGTAATGGATAAATTTCTTACTCAAACACGTGATTTCCATAATCAATTACGAACTGGTATTTTACCCGAATTTGCTACTAGAATGGATAATACATTAGTTGAATTAGTTAATATTCATAGAAGTATTTTTAGAGAAGGTGGATTGATTGATGGTATTAATTATGAAGATAATGATGGAGAAAAACACGGAGTTAAAATTGCTGCTGTTAATGATTATTCTGAATTTCAACATGCAGCTTATTATAACGATGCTGCTTTGGGTCAAAACTCATTTATTTTGGATAATGCTATTAACAGATATCCTGATCCATTAACAGTCACAGATCCTAGAGCTAATTTTGTGAGACTTGCTTCTCCAACTTTAGAATTTGAATTACTTAGTCAGCATTTCTCACCAAAGAATATTTATGTTATGTTCGAATATTTACTTGTGTCCATGTATAAATTATTCTTTGAAAAGAATGGTACATTTTATGGACCACTTTTAAGCGAATTTGTAGATTCATTATCACATGTGGGATTTAATTTCGATCTCGCAGCTGATTTAGTCTCAGAATTGGGTGGTGTTGAGCAATTTGATAAAGATATGCCATTCAGTAATAAGGTTATTGCGCTTTATAAAACACTTTATAAATATAACATTAAAAAAGAGAAATTAGTTGAAAACGATCTTTCATTGATTTCAGAAGATATGAAAGTCGATATGAAACGATTCTTGCCTATGTATTTGATGTTATTTAAGTTTATTATTAAACAAGGATTCCTACATGTAGGGATGGTCAATGATGAAAATATTTACGATAATAAGACAACAATAAGGCCAACTGTTGTTGATGTTACGACTTTAATAGGAAACGACAAATATAATAGAATTGGAGAAATTACTGGTGCTGGAGATAATAGATCTCTTATTACAAAAAATCTTATTAATAATGGTAACTCATTGATATCTATGCTGAAAAAATATAATAATAATATCAGCAAAGATGTATCAGAAGGAGGATTAAGATTAAATAATTACAAAGTAAATAGTATTGTTACCAATTTCAGCGGTATTTCAGGTGTCAAATCAGATATCTTACTTGGTGCTAGATTAAAGGGAGATATTTTAGAGAAAAACGTAAAGGAATCCAAGACTTCATCTGAATTGTTTAAAACCATTAACAAAATTATGTCTGGTGAAATTGTTAAATATCCATCATTGTATGATGAATTTTTGAATGGAGTAGAAGAAATCAAAAACAGCAAAATTAGTGGACTGAAAAAGTTAGAAAATTACGATAATTTTAAATTTCTATTAGAAAATATCACAGAATTATTTGACACTGATGAAATTAATTTAGCCAAACTCGCAGTAAATACTTGCATCAAAAATGGTGACTTAAAACCATTTTTGGCCAAATTAACCCCTGCCAACGCTAATATAGTCACTATAATTGCTGCTTTTTCTAATGCAGTAATTATAGCTGGTTCTAAGAATAATTCTAAAGATTATTATACAGAAATTTCTGCCTCATATAATAATTTAATGACTAGTGTACCATTAAATAATATTAAATTTCCATATAACACCCTTGTTGCACAAGCAGACATTGAAAATAAATCGTTGGAGACAAACAAAGAATATTTTAAAACTTTATTGTCTGAAATGAATGAGGCTTTCAAAGATATTTTACATTTGTCTTCACTAATGGATAAATTGGATATCAAGCCTGATACTACTGTATATGCAGCCAATGCTGAATACTTAGATGCGGGTGCATATGTGACTAAAAATTCTGGATTAACGCTGGAAAATATGAATAATTATATTGTACCAGTAGTTAGCCCGTCGTTGGTAGCAAAATCCGCACTCGTTACACAGGATAATTTTAAAAATGTATATACGTTGTTAAGACTGTTAATAGATGAAAATCCCACTAATTATAATAAGGGATTGTATAATCTGTTTGAAGGTTTCACTAAAAATAATATGGTTGATGTCAAAGCACTAGGACTCAATAATAACATCAGACATCGAGAAGATCCAGATTTCTCTAAATTAAAATCTAAATGCGATGCAATGGTAGCTAATATTTTTAAGGATTGCGATAATCAATATAATGGAACATATTATATATGTTCCGATACACTATATACTATAAATAGCAGACCAGAAAATCTCAAAGAACTTAATGCGTTTAAAGATTTCTTCTATAATAATTATGAAGGTGATGATAAATATATTATTTTCTCCAATAAGGCTATCGCTCTCGATTTCAGTCATATAAAGTATAATGAATACATAACTGCAAATATAAGGGATCCTCTTAGTAATATTTTTAAAGCGTTTAATGATAGTTTTATATATTCACAATTTGATGATGCTCTTAAAAAACTATCTACCAATTATATGAAAAATTTCATTTCTATTGATACATCTAAAACTACTGAATCTATTGTAGATGCTTATGAAAAATGTATTGATATTTTGAAAGAAATAATAAAAAAACGTATTAATGTGATTACCAGTAGTGGTAATACTGTTGTTGATTTTATAGTGCAAATTATAACAGCTACGAATCTCAAGAATTATTTCATAGATACATTACCAATTCTTCAAATTGCGGCTCCTGGTGAATTATTATACGATACTGAAAAAAGATTTTACAAAGCTAGGGATGAATTTAATGGGCATGTATTTTCATATTCAGATAAAGTTAATTCTTTTGTTAATATGGTCGATGCATTGGGTCCTATGACTTCGGGAGTGACGATAGGTAAATTAACACTAGGAACTCCATCTGCCTTATATGGAGAGAATACGAAATTTTATCCGGATTTTAATAATAATGTAGGGTATATATTTAATACAAATACTACTGTGCCTGATATTATAGCTGCCGGTGATCCAAAAACAGAAATTGCAAAATATGAAAAATATATGAAAGTAATTTATGATAAAACTGATGAACTGTTAATTGATTACATAGAAGATATTTTAAATGCAACACCAGTAATGTCTTCTAAAAAAGCAAAAACTTTAGAAAAACTGAAAGCTGTCACACTTGCCATAAAAAGGACATATTTAGAACTGAGGGAAAATATGATTATATTTTTCGATGAGATATATTTATTATTTAACAAATATAACGAACACCGTAATTCCAAAATTACTAGATATACACCCTCTATTAACCCTGCGTTTAGATCTGGTAAACTCATAAATTATGACCCAATTTCTGGTGAATTGATTATTGGAACTAAATTAGATAGAATATTTACAGGTGTTGGTAAATTCAAAGAAAGTATTAGTTTTAGTCATTTGAATGTTGATTTTGACTTCACGGGGGCAGGTATTGAAAATAAGTCTAATGTGACTTCTACTTCAGGAAAAAGTAAATTCATGATTTTAAATCAAGAAAAAATTAATCCATTTACCTATGCTCCTATAGCTGATACCATTTTTAAAAATGGTATTATATTAGATATTCCTCGAATGGAAGCCATAAATAATGCGGTTGTTGATGTTGGATTTAAATCGTCACTTGCCAACACTATAAATATATTGAAAGCTAATATTGCGTTGAAGGGCGTCGCATTGAATTATAAAAATATAGTGAAACGCATTACTGACGAAAATAGCAAGAGTAAATTAACCTTTTATAATGATGTGACCGGAACATATGAACCTATAACATTAGATGCTCCATTTGGATATGTCGAAGGAACTATACGTCTATATAGAGCATTTTTAATTTTATATACTATTATATTTTCTCCTATTTTCAATATACACGTAGAGAATACAGATGGTGGTTCGGTAACCATGTGTTGGGGAGCTCCTTTATTCCCCATATTAGCGTATATAGATTTATATACTAATCCCGGATCGTTGGTACCGAACAATCTAGACGTTAATGCTTTCATAGATGATTATATCAATGTATTTAATCAAACAAAATATAAAGATTTTAAGGGAGATGGTACCTACTCTAAAAATAGTTCTTTCACTATTGTTAAAAATTCAGGTATTATAATTAAAAATATGGTAAAAAATCTTTTATATACTCCAATTGGAGGAGTTGTTTTTGAGGGAGGCAGAAATGAATTTACGGGTGGTAAATTTAATGGTACTAATTTTGATGCATATATTAAACAAATTAAAGATGCTTTAAATACTGAAACATCTGCATATGATAAGATACATAATATTTTTACATTAAGAACTGCTATATTTTATCAAGAAATGAAAAAACTATACAAAGATATTATTGACGAAGATGAATTATTAACTCTCGCAGGATTAATGATTTTGTATTTAAATAATGAAAATAGTGATGGGGGGTTAAGAGATAATATTTTGAAAATACTCGATAACCTTTCTAGCGATATTGGCACTTTGAATGAATTACGAAATATAATCACAAATTATAGTTCTGGAAATATGATAGGTAATAATCAATCTAATATTAGCTTGAATCTGGTAGATAAAAATCGTGGATTCAAAGCTAAAGCTACAAATAAGACTACAAGAATTGATACTAGTAGATTTCCTTTTGAAATCACATTCCAAAATGCTAATATATATTTAAATGGAGATGTAGAAAGTAGCGATGGAAGTGGTAATCCATTTAATAATCAAGGAAACGGCACTATTGATAAGAATGATATCTTAACACGTGCTAAGAACGCTGTTAAATACGCCACTATTATTTACAAATCATTGCATAAGGTATACACTACAATTGCCGAATCTCCTAAATATTTAGGATTAGCTCCGTATATCAGTGATGTGTATGAAATCATTGGTAAAGAAAAGAATGTTACTCCTCTATGTGTAGCCGTAGATATGATTCCTACTATTGTTAATACTGTTAATAAAAATGTTGAAGCGAATATCTTGAAGAAATTAGAAGATATTGAAGATCGAAAATGCTTGGGATTCCACTGCAATAATATCTATGATTTGGAAAAAATGAAGACTGAAAAAGCACAATTGATTGACGCACTTAATTTGTTTATGGTTGACGATAAACTTCATTCAATTACAATTAATGATTTCCCATATTTCAAATCTTTAATTGATAATATTGGGGCAGCTGATGTCCTAAGAAGCGGTATTAGCGCTAACACTGTCGGACCTCATATTGTTAACTATGGTAAATTGGTTAAATATCTATATGAATTAGATACTAAATCTATGTTCGCTAATAGTTTTCCAATCTTTAATTCTGTTGATAATCCTAAATACTACATCAATACCGACTCTCATCTAGTTATGGACTTTGGTGAATTTGGTGAAAATATTGCCGCCAACTCATTACTTAGTTCACTTCATAGTGTACTAGCTATTGATGGATTATTTGGTGCTGGAGGGAATGCTGTTAATAAATACGAAAGAGGGTATTATAAGATTATCAGACTAAATGCTACTAAATATAATACCGTAGATACTAAATCTGTATTAGGTGATAACTATACTGTTGAACCTAATTCATTACTTACTATGTTAGAATTAAATACAAATACTAAAGAAATGTTAAAATACATGAGTTGCAATAATGAAATAAATAATTACAATAAAGCAAATAAAAACATAGGAATTGATGATTTAATCATTAAAAATATTATTGATGTTGGTATTATGCCAATTAATATTAATTCTATGATGCGAGAAATTCCATTAGCTAATACAATTAATGGTGTTTATACATTTGATATATTAGTCGATTGGTTAGGACATGGACTTCGTCGTGATAATACTAAGTCTGGTAAAACGGTAAAATTTAAAAGAAGTATAATGAGTCAATTACCCAGTGCATCGGGTGATGATATTTTGGCTTCAGATAGTAATGACTATGATTATTTTAACTCTAAATCTAAAGAATATCTCAAAAATCCATTAAATTCTTATATGATTCCCGCACCATATATGAGTAACATATATAACAGTGTTAAATCTAAATATGGTAAAGATATCAGACAACTACCTAAATTAAAAGTTAACATAATTACTATTAATACGGGCGCCGATGCGGTGAACTTATATCTCGGCGTGAAATATAAAAATGTTCCACACGAAACCAACGCTGCAGATACACAATTCAAAAAAATGCTGGGTGAAGTATTGGTAGGTGTTAATACTGATAGGACAGATGCCACAAGCAAGAACGTAGAAAGAAAATATTTAGTTAAAACTATGGTAGACCTAACTAATAATGATATTTTACCAATAGCATATAATACATATAAACCATTTTTATATGATGAAAATAACAAATTATTCGCAATAGGAGGAAAGATTGTAGATACAGGATTATTTGCTTATTATGATTCATCTGTATTATTGAAAAAATTAGTAGGCGAAAATTTAGAAGTGGTGACAAGTGGTGCCGGTATAAAACTACCATCGGGCGATAATTATTACTGCAATCAGATGCCATATCAAGCCACTGTTGATGATGTATATGATGGAGTAGATCCTAATCTTCAACAACCAATTTTAGGAGTTAATTTATATTCCGATGCCTTACTGAAGTTATTTAATGCTGAATTTAAAACTAGATATGAAAAAACAAACAAATTATCAACAAATACTATTGTCAGAGGAACTGATGTTCTGTATGTAAGACAAAGAGACAGAAGTTAAAATATAACATCTTTATAATTATTCACCATATCTATACGATCTTTATTCACAACCATTTCTTTTTTTTCCTCTGTTTTTCTTTCTGGTGCAGGCAAACCTAATCCATAATGAGGCATAGTAATGTTGTACATACCCAATTCATCAACAATATTATTGATCCGTTCAGCAATATCATTAATGCTATCACAATTAGGGTTTTCCTTAGCGTATGTAGTGAGACTATCATACTCCAATTTCAAGCTGTCAATATGAGCTTCTTGATCTCTAATTGATTCAGCAAAATCAATTGGTCCGATGATTTCGTCAAACGGCTTGATAGAATCATTAACAGATTTAATTAAATCATCATCGGGTTTGAAGAAATCATCGGGTTTAACGAAATCGTCAAACCCAATATCATGGAAAATCGGTTCAATAAACGCATCAGTAGATGTGATAGTTTCACGTTTCTCATCAGGCTTGTATTTGAATCCTGTATGTATTTCATTCATATATTCATCAATTTTCTCATGAATTTCATTCGAAACCATATCGATAAAAGCACGTATGTCTTCATTAGTCATAAGCAAGATCCCACTTTCTATATTATTTTTAGTAACATCAAATAGTGAGTTTGCTACTATGCTGGCAATTGTGTCCTTGTCCATATGTGCATTATCTATCAATAATTCAATTTTTTATTTAAACTTATACCAATAATAAAAAATGCAGTTTGCTAATTTCAAAAATACTCAGGATTGGAGAGATATTTCGCCACTAGAAGGCTGGGGTAAAGTAGTAAGCGTTTATGACGGCGATACTATATGGCTAGTAGCTGATCTAAATAATCCCTTATCATTAGATATTAACCCTAATCCCTTATTGCGTAAAATTAATATTAGATTGGCTAGAATCGATACGCCTGAAATGAAGGGCGTCAGTGCTGATATCAAGGCAAAAGCAGTGGCAGCCAGAGATCACGTAAGAGAGCTAATTCTAGACCATATTGTCTATTTCAAACTGGGTAATTATGGTATTGGCGGCGAATCAATGGATACGTTCAAAAGACAAATAGGAGAAATATATATTAGCAATTCAAATTGCACTTATGGTGATGTCCAAAATATGGTAGTAGGTGGCAAAGAATTAGTAAATCTCAGCGATCATTTACTCGCTGGTGGATATGCAATTCCATTTACACGGAAAAAATGATTAATTAATTAGCAATCATATGGAACTTAGCGAGGCATTAGAAGTCATTGACTATTGTGGTCCTAGCGAATTCAGCAAGTTAGACGGTTATACAAAGAACAAAATCAGAAATAATGTCCTAACATTAAATAAAGATTTAATAATGGAATTGGCTAATTTGATAGTATTAACTGCTAGAACAATTAAGAGCAATGTTGACACACTTAAATTACTTCAAGCTGCTAATACTGCAATTGAAAGCGGTGATAAAAAAGACAATAAAGAATTTCTTAATATCGTAGTTAACTTGTATATAACTCTTAATTGCGAATTCAAGATCAAATGCGATGCTGAGAATAACGACAAAATCAGCATTCCACTAATACTAGCAGTGCGTTCAGCATTTGATCGCATTGAGTTGTTGTATAGAAGAATTTGTTTTTTATTTGATTTATGAAGTAATATTAAAACAATGCCAATTATAATTATTGAAGGCGCTGATGGTGCTGGTAAGACAACACTTTGCATGAAATATTTAGACAATATTTGTGACTCAATATACGTTCATTTTCCAATTAGAGATATCGAAAAAGATTTAATTAGTAAACATATTAGCTGTAATTTTGAGTTATGCAAATCGCTAAAAGATAAAACAATGCTAGAAATACAAGATATTATTTTGGATAACATTACTGCTAATTCACATGAAATGTTGAGATTACATAATGAAGGCGTAACAGTTATTACTGATAGATATGTTTATTCGAATATTGTTTATAGGCAATTGTATAAATTAACTCCTGCGGTGTTTTTACCAGTAATTCAGCAAGTGTTGGATGTAGCTGATATTCGCATTTTGACTGAAAACCCAGAAGTACTATATCAGCGAGTATATGAAAGAAATGCGAATACAAATGATACAGGCATTGATGCGATTAATGAGAAAAAAGATAATATTAAATTAGCAAATACGCTATTTGGTAATTTACTCACTTCTAACAAGTTGGTGTAGTTTAGCTAACTCATTAAGCCATATTTTTTTCTCAATACCTGGCTCATTCAGCTCTGCCATCTTTACATTCAGTCTATCAATTTCAGCTTTTAATTTACTGATACCTTCATCAGTGACTTGTCCAGTAGTTACATTAGACAAATAGGAATAATTTAATTTCTTATTAACAATGCCGCACTTAATCAGCTCTTTCAGCAATTCATCGTCTTCATCCATATTAGTAGTTGCAATAGCGACTAATTTTTCATTTGGAATTTGGTTACTCTTGATATTACTCATAACGATATTTCTATATGGGACAAATCCCTGCTGTTGCAATGTTTCATTAAAGTCTTTCTTTGATCGCCTACACAACTTGTAGCTGTCAAAATTAGAAACATATCTAAGCTTATTTTCAGCAAGAATAATTTCTAATCGCGTACACTCTTTCTGGCGAGCAATGCGATATTTGTATTGATCTAGCCGAAACTCAAACCAATCATTAATTAATTCTTTGTGATTATTATAACTGATTACTGTACCATCTGGTCTCAGCACGTTAATTTCATCTTCGAGTTTGCAGTAAAGTCTAAATAAGATGTGGATATCGCTGAGATAATTCTCAAACCACAATTTCTCTCGTTTAATTAGAGATTTGATTTTATCTTCCCAGCCATCGTATAATTCAATGACAATATCAACATTAGTATCGCTGAGTGATTCAATACTGCGAACAATGTCAATTAAATCACCTTTCTCCTTTTCAGTGTTTTTAGCACGTTTAAGAATCAAATCGCGATAGTTTTTATTCCATACACCAATCGGTAATGAATAAATATGCACAATATCAAATTTGCGTTTATTCTCTAGAGTGCGTTTCTTAATAATTTCGTATTTTCCAAGTGAGATATAAATCTCTCTGAATTGTTCTTCTGTCATGCCATCAGATAATGTCGATACGCGTTTAGGCTCGTTGCCCTCATCATAATTGCGCTTTTCCATAGTCAACACATGCGACTTAATCTTATCATTTAATACTTTCTTAGCGGGAAGATCATCAGGAACATATCGTTCATATATCAACATGCGCAAATAATCATATACATCATCAAATGATCGCGCCCACATAGTAATCTTCCAACCATGAGCAGTTGTTTTATAATTCTCAACTGAAATCATTGGGAAAATAGGAAGCATGTATTTAGGCTCAATAGCCATTTCTTCCTCTTCTTGATATGGCAAAATGATATTATCTTCTTTGCGATAAAGCAAATTATAAAAATCTTTATTTAATTTAGCTTCAATATATCTTGCAGCTCCAGCAGAACCACTATTACCGTGTTCTCCACCATCATTGCGAGTACCCCATCTTCCAACGGGAATAACGAGCGGAAACATCGATCCTCCTGGATATTGCTGTCCTGAATTCTGAATAGATTCCAATAGCGATGTTTCGCCATGATGATAATTAGTTTCACTTGAAATCTTAGGTCCAATAACAGACAATTTAACTGGTTTCTTGCCCAATACAGTTGGCAAAGAGTAAGCAATTTTAGTGCTGACTCTGTTCTTACCATCTGGAACTTTAAGTAATTTGCGAGACAAGTTGTCAAGGAAATACTGCTTAACGTAGATTTCAAGAAATGCTGTAATAGTGATATATCTGTTTTTATAAGCAGCGATTTCAGGATCAGTCATTTCTCTTAATGGTTCAGCCAATAATCGTTTGCGTTCATCAGCCATATTAATTACGACCATTTCGCCATCAATATAATCTACTCGTGTTTTACCATAATAGATTTCCATCATTTCAGATGCTCGTCTATCCCACACAAATGTGAAAATGTACTTATCAAAATCCCTTGAAATTACTTCATCGAAGAACTTCTCAGTACTAGCTAAACCCTTATAGTATTTAACTCTATGAGTGCTAGGAATGACATTACCAGCTTTCATGTATTCTTTAAATTCAGTTTGCGTGAAAAATTCCACAACATTCTGACTCTTAATGAATTCATCAGATACAGGTTTACCCTTTAATCTGCGTAATTCCTTTTCATAAATAACATCTAAGTCATTTGGAACGATTCTAATTACTGGCAAATGCAGCAATTTAATTCTTCTTTCTTCAAACAATGCTGGCCATTTACTCAGCAAAACCAGGATTAAACCAGTAATATTCCAACCATCGTAATCAGAATCAGCAGCGCAGATAAATTCGTCACACATTAGCGATGACAAGAATCGTTCTTTGTCAACGTGATCTTCACCTACTCCGCTACCAGCAATGAATTGCTTAACGAATAAGTTATTTTCAATTGAACTATTAAATATTAATTTTCTAATTGGTTTTTCATCGAATCCCAATCGGAAGTATTCAAAGTTGTCATTGCTAAACCAGTTAAGCTTATGAAATACATTAGTTACTACACCAGTAGTAGTCAAAATGCAAGTATTATCGCTGTTGATTTTCATCTTCTTTTCGCCGATACTTCTAATTAAAGTTTTAGCTGAACCTCCTTCACAGAAGAAGAAGTAATTAGTGCTATTCTTGCGATCTTTCTTAGGTGCGTAATTAACGCATTTGCAGAATGATTCATGCTCTAAGATATCTTTATCCTTTGTGCGCTTTCTTCGCAATTCGCTATTAATGATCATTTCGTAAATTACTTTAGAGATTTCTCCCTTTTTAGCATCACAAGCACTCTTAAAGTCAAACTGATTAATGTATTCTTTGTCAATAGTAAATGCTTCTTTGACTTGGCCAACCCATTGAGGATTGGGAATACAGCCAACCATTAAGAATGTAAATGAGTGTTTTAATTTAAACTTACCCATATTCATCTTTTGCTGAGCACAGTATTCTTTAACTGCTTTAATTAAAATCGATTTGACATGACTAATAATAGGATTATTAAGCACTTCAACACCATTAATAACACTCATTTCTTTATAGCCTGTTTCTTTGAGTTCGTTAATGCCGACTACAATGCGAATAACATCGCAAAGCTGTAATTCAGTGATTTGGCTGCGTTTCTTGCGCACAATAGTCATTAAGTAAGAGCGATTCAGCCCAAATGCTTCATTAATTGCTACTTCATTTTTAATACTGAAATTGACATCAATCTCTTTATTAAACATGATTTTAGGAATTGGTCTATCAGGGCTGAGTTTACCTGCTTCCTTAGCGACTTCAGTAATATGTTCTGTGTATAATCTAATTTGGTATAAGCGCTTAAGAACATAATTATTAAATAATTCCCTATGAGAAGCAAATCCATTGAATTTAGTCTTCTTCCAATCGATCATAAAAGTAATTTTAGTATACTGTCTACCAGCAATATTAGGGCTGACTTCAGGAGTAGCAAATACAGATAAACCTTTATCTTTAGTCACTTCTTGTTTATAAATGTAATTTTTATCGGCACATTCAATAGTTAAAGTGTTAGAAAAAGCAGTTACAATAGTAGCGCCAATTCCATTAGTACCACCAGTAATTCTATTTGGATCATCTTCCATATTAGTACCTGTCTTCTCATCGGAAAACAATACTTCTGGTAAATAGCGATCACCTCTACCCGAATGTTTCATAATTGGAATACCATAGCCATCATTAACTACGATCATTTCACCATTCTTTTCAATGCTAAAATTAATCACTTTAACATAGCGACCACCATCATTTTTCAATCCATGCTGAATAGTTTTGCCAAGAATACAATTAACGAAATGATCTTCAGCATTAACTAATAATTCATCGATAACTTTAAATAAAGAAGGAATATAAGTCTGTTCAGCAAATCGGAATTTACCACCTTGAAGAATAAAACATTTATTAGTTACTTTATCACTAGTACCAGCATTGACATTCTTACGACGAGTGAATTCTTCGTTGTTTAGTGTCTTAACTATGCTAGATAAATCCATAATTATTTTTTAAATGTATAATTTCAATTAAAAAACAAAATATGGAAAACAAGTATATTATCGGTATAGTAGTGCTAATCATTATAGTAGTATTGGTCTTGGGCTTTAGCATAGGGCTACTTATATTTAAGAAATCCTCTATTAGCGGCATTCGGATAATGCTGGGTGAGTCTAAGCTGGATAAATTAATAGAAAAAATAAACTCATACCTAAAAGTATAATGATACTGTTCATTATTTCATGCGATAGTACTAGCTATACGCTCAAAATACAAGGCAGCACTGGTGGAACATTAGCGATCTTCTATAAGATGAAGGAAGAGCAATTAGTCAATTACATCAACTCATATCATGATGTGGATAAATTAGTGGAGTTCGCATCACGCAGCAATTCAATCACTAATCGCATAGCAAGTATGATTAACGAGGATTCCATCATCATTAACGCTCATTAATTTTTTTGATTTTAATCGAACCAAAAACAAAAGTTGATTTAAAGTTATCCAAAACATTATTAAAAATGGCACCAAAAGCAGTTAAGCAACGACACAATTTCCCTTATGCCTTCATGCGAAAATTAGCATTGAGAGTCCTTAATGGAGAACTTTACACACAAAAAGGAGAAGTTAAACAAGAAATCCTTACACAATATGACACCAATGAAGGTGTAGTCGCTTATGAAGCAGTTAAACAAGTCGCTTACGAAACTGGTATGGGACGAGGATTGTCTCGTACTATTAAGTGCACACAAGAATATTTAGACCGACTTACTCCTGATGTTGACGAAGCAACTGTCAGTAAGATGTATAAGTCACTTAATCATGATGAACCTGAAACTAGTTTGTCTGAGCGAGTATCTGCTTTGCGTATTCTTCTTAGTAATCGTCAAGCAAAGGCATTGAATGATAAGGCTGTTGCTTTGTCTGTTAAGAGTAAGTATGATGAGCTTTTTGGTGAATATAGCAAGCAACGATCTGTTGTTGTTAAGTCATGGAAGCTTAAGTATAGCGAATTAGTTAAGAAGTTGCGTGAATCGCGTGATGCTAATCCTAGACTTCACGAATTGCGTGCTGCTAAAAAGCTTAGCAGTGATGCAGAAGAGAAGAAGCGATTGTCGCAAGAGATTAAGAGCGTTATTCGCACTCTTAATGATGAATTTTCCAGCAGTCTTGTTAGCGTTGATGTAATCACTAGAACTCTCGGCATTACTGCTGAAGAGGCACAGCGACTTGTTCCTGTATTTGCATTGCGCAAGAAGATCAGCGATATTAACGATAATTCAGTACGAGTTTCTCATGCTGATCATTTATTGTCTTGCATTGCTGAACGAGAAGTGATTGAATTGGCTTCTTGTACACGAGTTGCATTTAGTGCAAGAGTTGCAAGTGGAGGTGTTGCTCGCCCTACATTGGAAGACCTCGTTAATGGTATGGGTAAATCCACTGATGCTGTTTCTGCATTCTTTAAGAGTTCTCCTACTTGCCGTAAGCTTTTGCTCGGAGAAGAAGTTGCTTTCTGCGATGATTCTAAGGCATTGAAGAGCTTTGTCATTAACACATCTAAACCAGTTCTTAATGGATTGACTAGTGATGTTGTTCTTGCTATGTGTGGAGTTGTCTATGAAAGTCTTGTTGCATTGCTTCGATTGTTTAAATCTGAAACTAAGGCTAAGACTGTATCTCGATTGACTGTTAGTGGAGTTATCCGTACTGTTCTTACTTCTCATGGATTTGATTCTGCTGCATTTGATTCAGTAATTGAAGAAGCATTTACTGTCAAGCGTGCTTCACATGCATAAACGCTAATACTTAATTAATAACAAAACCAAAAAAATATTAATTTTTTAATTTGCGCGCTGATTTGCTGTTAATTCTTGGTTCAATATAACCGCTACATCCATACTGATATTCTCCATTTAACCACCATTCAGCATCGCCATTATCCCATATAACTGCTGGACCATCTTCTCTATGTAAATTGCCATTAATGAACCAACATTTTCTTTCCTTTCTTATTTCTGCTGGTCCATATTCATTATGTAAAACTCCATTCTTATACCAGCCTTCTGTATTTCTTATTATTGATGCTGGTCCGTATTCTCTATGTAATATACCATGTTTATGATAATATCTTTCAAATCTAGTATCATTAGTATCATTAATGATACCATCATCATAATTTAATACATCTATATTATCATTAAATACAATCAGTGATGGTTTATCATTAAAGCTGTGAAGTTTACCATCTAGATATGTATATCTTCTATTACCAACGACAACAACTTCCATAAATAATTAATTAAACTTATAATTTCAATTTAAAACTTAGATTTTTTATGATCAGAATTCTAGACTTAAGTAATAGGTTTGCAGATAGATCGCATTTACATTACTCAAATAAGAATTATTATGCAGTGTCAACTACTCGCAATGATGCTCGCATTGATGATTCGCTGTTAACATTAGTCACTAAGAAAGAGTTTTACTTATATGTATTTACACATGATATTGCTTTTAGTCCTGATGTTATTATTTATTCAATTAATAAATATAATTATGGCAGCATTACTGATTTAATCGCCAATATAACACCTGATATAATCATTGATGGATTTATCGGTAATGCATTTGATCCGACTACTGATGAATATTACAATCAATATGAGGGCAATAAGATATTCTACAAAATCAACAATTCAGTTATGACTATGAGAAGCAATATGACTCCTAATGAAATAACTACTGTTAATGTTGATTGCGATTGTCACGCAAATGATAACGAACACATATCTATTATGTTAACTAATTATTTAGATTCATTAATGAATAAATACTAATTCAATTTTTATAAATCTAAATAAACAAATATGGCTGATGATTTATTGTTTAATACTTACTTGCAGAAAAAAGAGTACAGAGAAATACAAACATTTCAGCAGACTAAGTCTAAAATATGGATTACTCCTGCTGTATTAGAATTATCAGCAGTGCAATTTCTAGCAAAACGTTATTTTAATCCAGCAACTAAAGAATGTAGATGCATGCTGAAATTAGGACCAGGAACAGGTAAAACGCTAACATCGCTAGAAATATCACTTCCATATATTAAGATATTTAGTGTAATTAATCAGAAACTAAATCAGCCATATTATGTACATATTTTAGGATTTACAAAAAGCGTATACAAGAATGAATTTCTCAAATTTCCTGAATTGGGAATTATTACTTATGAAGAATTGCACCAACTTCGCATGTTAAAGGAACTATCAATGACAGCATCGGATATAACTAGAGATAAGATTTATGACGATTATAAGAAACTCAAAATTAAAATTACTAGACGTATCAGCGATACTTCTACTGGCGGTATGTATAACTTTGCTGGTTACAAGGAATTATATAACAACTTATTTAGTGGTGCTAAGTTGCCAGAAGGAACAAACGAATCTAACATTTATGAGCGATTCACAAAAGGAGAAGTGCAAGTTAATAAGTTATTGCTGAATTTGTTTGCTAATAGTTTGTTGATTGCGGATGAAATTCATCTCGCTTATAATACAGAAGATACTAATAATTATGGATTAGCGATTCAGCTTTTACTTGATTATCACGGCAGCAATATAACTGCTATATTTCTCAGTGCTACTATCATTAATAACGACAAACGCGAAGTTATCAGTATCGCTAATATGATGCGTACTCCTGGAACACCACATTTTAATAGTGATGATTATTTTCATGCGAGTGATAAAGGCAAACCATATGATGCTAAGCGATTAGCTCCTATTTATGAGCAATTCAAAGGCAAAGTTATATTTCTAGAAGAAACTGGTTCTGATTATCCAGAATTAATATTTGATGGAAAACCGTATCCAGGTATTAAATATTTGAAGTTTGATATTGCACCTATGTCGCCATTACATGAACAAACATTTATGCTTGATAACTTATATATCGATACAACAAGCAATTTCATCATTATGGATATGGTATATCCCAATCCCGAATTTAGCTATGATGAACATATGGCTATGCATCCTGATCGCGAAATAGCTAAAAAACACAAAGAGCGTATCAAAGATCAATCACAAATTGGCAAAATAAAGGGTATTTATAATAATGAAACTTGCATAAGTCTAATTAAAAATGCTAGTCAAGAATGGAAAAGCAAAATAGGTATTCATGTTAAAGAAAGCCGCAATATATCTTATCTTGCTGGTCCATTCTTGCAATATAACAACTTAAAATTATATTCTAGCAAGTATTGCATTATGTTAGATATTATATTAGATACATTAAAGCGCAATCCACGTGCAAAGTTTATTATTTATCATCGCTATGTTAGAGGTTCTGGTATTATGACTATTGGTGAAATATTGGCTGAAAATGGTTTTGTCGATGATCGCTCAATACCAACTCAATTAACATACTCATCTGAAGAATTGATTACACAAACTGAATGGATTAAGAAATACCCAAATCGCGAATTCTTCCCAGCAAGATATTTCGTAGTGCAATTTGATGTCACTGAAACACAGAAATCAGAAGCAGTTGATAGATGGAATGCAGAAAGCAACAAGTATGGATTATTTACTAAGTTTTTCATTGGTGCAGGTAAAATTAAACAATCAATTGACTTCAAAAACACAACTGAAATGATTATTGCGCAAAAACCAGGTACAATGTCTGACTATATACAGATTAAGGGTCGTACAGTTCGTAAAAAAGCACTTGAATCGCTACCACCAGATATGCAAAAGATTCATTTACATACATTACTATCAACTGGTAATAACACTAAAGCTGATGCGCTAGAACCACGCAAATATGCTAAAAAGATCGCTGAATTTGACAATATACGTGAAATCGAATATAATATTAATAAAGATGCAATTAACAATTATATGTTCGAGCAGTTTGAACCAATTGATATATTAGGTGCATTGCCATACAAGAACGATAACAGCAAAATACCAAAGCAAATATCATCCGACAGCTATTACATGTACGAATACTACCAAGATACAATTGATGAAATTAATAAGCAAATTAAACGAGCATTTGTAAGTATACCAGTATGGACATATGAATCATTGTCTAAATTCGTTAACGCTAAATGCAGTGCAATTAACACTAATACAAGTGCTGATTTATTTAACATCGTACTTAACAAAATGATTTATCGCAAAGATACATTCATTGATAACAAGAAGGTATTTCTGTTTGACTCTGAAAACATAATTATCAATAAAAGATATATTGATGGAGTCGAATATGAATGTCCAAATAAAGTAATTACTGAATTTGGTAATTATTTTGTATTAGCGACTATAGGCACTAATTCAGAAATCATAATTGATCAAGACATGTTCTTTAATGATAATGTTGATACGACTATGAATTATGTAATTAATATTGAAAGCGAAGATATCATTAAAACAACTGCGATTGACAAGTTGCTAAAAACAATTAAAGATTATAACGCCAGTAAATTAGAATCATTCTCTTATGTATTCTTGTCTAGTTGGCCTGAAAGCGCTCATTACGTGTTTATGCGTGATTATTTAATAAATAAGAAATCTAGAATTCCAATACAACTAATAAACATGTACAAGAAGCTGAAAATTCTAAATGGCGAATGTGGTAAAGCTGGTTCATGGTATGATGAGCGATTTATCAGATTTACGCTTAATAATAGTGGCGAGTTTATGCAATCGGATAGACCAATTCCAATCCGAACAAATACCAAACCTTTAATTGGAATTATAGTTGATAGTAGTTTTAAAATTAAAGATTCGCGTAAAGATGATATTGGCGATAAGCGTAATGTTAATAGAGGTATTGGCTGCAATCATATAGGTAAAACCACTATCGCTGAATTAGCTAAGGAATTAGGTATTGATATTAAAAGCGAAACAAAGAATAGCAAAGTATGTAATATAATTATGAAAAATCTAATTGATAAAGAAATTCATTCTAGAACTGTTAATGAAGGAGTGCGATATATATACTTATTTAATGACTCTAATCGCTAAAAAATTGATTTTATTAATTGATATTGTAAGTTATGTCGAACCCAAAAGTTAAAATCACTGTTAATACTCGTAAAGAGTTTAAGAAGACTAACACTAAGACTACCACTAGCGAATTCGCGGGTAGATCCAAGCCTGAATTTGCTGCTAAACCTAAAACCAATTATTCAATTGTTAATTCGTTGCCTTATGAAGAGGCTCCTATAGAACATTTGAACAGAGTCACTAATTTCAGCGAATTTGAAGAATTAACTGGAGTTAATATCAGCTTTGCTAAAGGTAAAAGACCAGAAATCACATATGGTAATTACAAATATTCAATTCAAGGTTCTGTAATTGTTTACACTATTGAAAACACAAATAACAAATTTGTAATTAATATTCCTGGTACTTGCTGTATGTATGCTAAAATTGAAACAGCTGAGAACAGACTCAAGTTCACAAAGAGAAAGTTTCCTCGATTCCAGATTGATTATGTCAATCATGAATTGGCTGATTTCAGCGATGATCTGATCAAAAACATCAAGCGAATGTACAACAACAATAAGGGTGATAATACCAGACTGATTTATTATTACCAATCCGCTGAAGTATTTGCATTTACTCAGTACATTGACAAGAATACTATTTTGTATTGCTCTATTGCTGATCAGCGAGTTAATCTCAAGTGCTTCAAGTTTGAAGATGAGAATCCTAAATGCGTAGAAAAGCAATTCAAGAAAGATGAAAAATACGTTACTTGGATTAATGGTATTCGCGAATATCAGATTCGCAAAGTTGATCCTGCTAATTATGGCATTGCTGGTAGTGGAGTAGCTTATCCAGGTACTACATTTGACATGAGACAAGAAGCTAGAAAGCTGTTAGGCATGAATTATGAGCATATTAAGATCTTTCATGATCGAATTGGTCAATCTGATGAATCTAAAGTATGGAATGACATTGATTCTGATTCACCAATCACGCCAAAAAAGTATAAGTTCAATTCAAATATGAACAGCGATACTACAAGCACCGATACTGACTAAATTACTTTTCATTTTTTAAGCCATTTCTCACATAGATCAACATTGAGCAAGCCAACATATCAGCAATGCTATCATACTTAGCACGCAAATGATTAAAACCAATCATCATTTTAGAGCAATATGGATCACACGCAATTTGAGGAGCAGCAAATAATTCCTCTAATATAACTGCTAAATCCGTATCTAACATATCAAAGCTGAATGGTGTTGTGTATTTTGATTCAGACCAGTGAAATTCTACATTGCCATCAAACGCAGTTCTATTAGTATTAATGTCTTGCCCCACTTTAACTGATATAACATTAATATGATGAAGCTGCATTCTTCTTAATGCAATGCACATAGATTCACATGTATTAGCAGTACCAGATACCATTAATATGTTTTCTATTCCTTCCCAATTAACTGTATTAGCAAATTCGTATTCAAAATGCTGAATCATATTGTTCATGAATAGTGGGTTTTCAATTCCAATTTTGAATTTGAGCACATCAGCGATTCCAAATTCTTTAGCAATTTCAGGTATTGCTTGACACATGAACTCGCTACTTTGGCTGCATCTTACCCTATCCTTATAGCCGTTGTTACTCATCACAATGGATTTCATTTTTCTATTAGAGATATGGTTCAAGTAGATTTTTGCGGACACAACTTTGGCTGAATACAAATGAAAATTAGGAGGCAAATCAAGCAAATAATTGGCCACATCGTTTGCAATATACATCAGTAAAACCACTACAAATGTTATGTTGGGAAACTGCTTAGCTATTTTTGGTATCTCTATAGCTGAGCCAGTCAGCGTTGAGAATGGCATCACCACAAGATAATCTTTTTCAATTAGAGTTTTGAAATCCCTAAGCGTTTTAGCCAATACTTCATTTTTAATGTTGACTCCTAATGCTGGATGAAGCACTTTAATGGAATAACTGTTTGATTTTAAGTTGCTAAATAACATATATAAAAAAGTATTAATTCATTTTTATTATTTATTGCGTTCATCGGTAACACCAGTATTAACGAATATCTTAGCAATGATTCTTCGCAATTTGCGTTTCTCATGTGAACTAGGTAAAGTGTCTATGTAATTGGCCAAATATTGCAAATCTTTTGGCGGCACAATAGTAGTGATATAGGTGCGATCGAATACAGTCTCATTACCCATATAACCAATTAATAGTAATCCTGGTTCAACAATACTGATTAATTGCTCTCTAGTTGAATAATACAATAGCCGATTTTTGTATGTTTCAAAATCAACATAGCGTTCTACATTAAGTGGTGAATCATCTGGCAATGCGTTCTCCAAATCGATGTCATGATGATCGCGACCATATTCACTCATTGGAATTGGCATTGATGGTGAACTAGCTCTATGTATGCCAACATCAGGACTACTGAATTTAGAAACATCAACTTGCGACATTTCAGAAAACATAACTTCATAGCTTTTAATTTCAATAATTAATTCTTTTGCCAATCCTCCATATTGCTTAGATGTTGAAGATGCTGAATCAGCTGTTGATTGGGGTTTAAATACTAAATTAATAGCACTGAATATTCCATTCAGAACACCTAAACCAGTTGCAACTGCTGATAAAATCATTAAAGTTGTACTATCACCAGTACTAGCTAATCCAATCATTATAGATGTTAAAAATGTAGCAATTATAGTACATGCGTTTTGCCCAGCTGTCTCAAAGAAGAATAATGTTTGATAAACGCGATAACCATTCATCAGCTTTTTCTCCTTTTTGATTATTTCAGTGTGCCAAGTTCTCAGCAATTCTATGTATTGTGCAACAGTAAATCCGTCTGGCATTTATAAAAAATAATTAATTATTCAATGTAAATGCAATTAATAGACATAATTAGTAACTATTAATTTTTCAATTTGAAAGCTACGATGAGCAATCAGATTGGTCCAAGTGCGGCAAAGAAATTTACTAATTTTCCAATATAAACCATCTCTTAAATTTAAATTATTAATACCTTTACCAGTTAATTGATAATTACTTAGAAGCTTGCAAATGTGAGTTATATCAGCGATAGTCACTTGTTCAAATCTATGTGTAGGAGTTACAGTATAATCCAATTCACCTTTGACATATGCAGCATTAAGTTTATATTCAATTTTGTTGTCAATAATAATTACTAATTTGACTTTGCGATATGAATGATAATGAAAATAAATACATGAATTATTAAACTTATGATAATAGCAGCAATTAGATTTAAGTAATCGCAAATCAATAAATGCAATAGAAGAACGATTAATCGCATCAAATCTTATATTAGTCATTAGTCTAAATGAACTTTGAATTTTGCCTCTTAGTATATCTATTTCTGGTGTGATATTATCTGCGTTATCAAAATCCAGCAATGTTAGCAAATCAAATATCAGCGATAAATCCATATATTTAATATTTGTATATAAATAATGGAACACATCACCTCTTGTAGTAGTTATAATAGCACTGACCATATAATTAGGACTGATTCTGATCGTTAGCGATACTTGTCTGCTATCAATTTTAATAAAACAAATAGCATAATTATAATTATTTTCGTAATATGATCGGTAATATTCTTTCAGCAACACAGGTCTAGAATTAACCCATATTTCACCGATTAGTCCCTCATAGTATTCGCTGGGGTTGTCTTTGCATAAGTATATATAACCGAAATTGTCTACGATTTGCATATATTTGCTGATAAAAAATCAATTTAAATTCGATTAATCAGTTCTTCAAAGCTGCTAAATGAGTCAACAGCATTCGAAACAAATTTGACCATATCAATATAGATTTCTCTAGTAAGAGTCCCCAGAGATGTGATATTGGGCAATTTCTTCAGTAAATCAGTATTGAACTGTTTAGCAATCAATAATGATTCAGTCTTATAAGAGTTATATTTGTAATATCTACAAGAAGCAAATAATTCAGGATTAATGTAAAAATATGGCTTAGCGGACATTTCAAATTCAGAAACAACATGCTTAATATCACCATTTTCATTTGCAGTACTAGCGATTGATTCGCCAATATAGCTATCACCTCTATTAGTGATAACCATGATTTCAGAGAAATGAGAGGTATATCTGAACATAACGATGAGTTTTTTACCGTCTTTTGCAAATGAAAATGAGACATAATAGTAATTGTTGTAGTAGAATCCATATTCGCTAATTAATGACATCTTAATATAAGTGAAATAAAAAATCAATTTTTTTATCATCATAGGCATTAATAATGAAAAATCATTTATTTGATAATTAATTTTTAATTAAAATTATAAAACATTTAATAACAGATGAGCGTCCAGACTATACTTAATAGCTCCGATATTAGGGGTGTAAGCTTTTACGTATTAGGGGATGCAGCAGTAGAAAAGATAGCAACAGCCATTATTACTAATACTTCTCAATTTAACGACAAATTACCAGTTGAAGGAGGTTTATATGATATTAGAATGGGTACCATTAACATGAATATTCCTTGTGGTACTTGTAATCGCTGGGTAGATAAATGCCCTGGTCATCCAGGTTATCATCCACTCAATTATCCAATTGTTCATCATATTTATGCCAAATACATTCCCAAGAATATGAACTTAATTTGCATTCATTGCAATAGATATATTGTTAATCCTGTTCTTAGATATGCAAATGGCAATCTTGTTTACCATGACCATCCTATGTATATGATTGAACCAGGCGTTAAACCTGATTATAATGCAGTGTTGTCTTATATGTATGACAAGAAGACAAGCAAGCAAACAAAAGCAGTTTATTGTGATTATTGCAATAGAGTTGATAAATATCTCAGTTCAGGCAATGATTTGAAGAAATTCTCTCCATTTATCGTTCAACCTGTGTATAAGAAGGCCAAAATTGGTGGTTCTGAAGCATTTGAGAAATTCTTAACGCTTGAAGAATATTCAGAATTCAGATTTGAGCAGAAGAAATACGTGCCTAATAATAAGATGCGTAACATTAATGAATATTCAGTGATGTATTTTCCTCGTGACTTCAAGGAGCGATTTGAGAAGATGCCTGATAGCGAATTACCTAAACATGGAATTAATATCAATACTCATCCTAAGAATTTCATCTTTTATAATTTGCTTATCCCAGCATGTATGCTTAGACATGTTAATCGCAAAAAGAATGAAACATTTAATAATTTCATCACTAGTGCACTTGAAAATATCATTAATATTGATAAGCGAATTGAGAAAGCAGTTACTTTTCACGATGCAGCTCAATATATTGTTCAATTGAAATTAGCAGCAGAAGCAGCAGCGCGATTCAGCGAATATATCAGCTCTTCTAGTACTGAAGAGAAGGAAATTACAAGCATTAATTCTAGCGTTAAAGGTAAAAATGGAATTATGCGTGCTAGAATTCTTGGTAAATTAGCTGCTCGTGTATCGCGATGTGTGATTACTTGTAATGTCGGCAATGATTTAGATGAAGTTAATATTCCTAATTCGTTCTCTGAGATTATCCACTTCAAAGAAACAGTTACTATTTACAATATGAAGCGATTGCAGACATATGTGAATAACAAAGATAAATATCCAAGTTGCAATAAGATCAACATTGCTGCTGAAGGTGGTAAATGCGTAATGAATAATGGCACTTATACATTGAGACCACGTGATATTGTTTCACGTAACATCATTAATGGTGATACTGTTCCTATTACTCGATTCCCTTCATTGTTCACAACTAGTACTATCAATATGAGAGTGCTTACTTACAACGAAGATAAAGAGAATAATTCAACTGGTATGAATGTAATTTCATGCGCCGCTATTAATGGTGATTTTGATGGAGATACTGTTTCTAGTTTTCAGAATATTAGCGAACATTCACGTGCTCAATTCGATATTCTTGGCAACATCACTCGTAATTTTACAAGTGGTATTGATGGATCTGCTATTTATGGTCAAGCACAAGACACTATTGCTGGATGTGGTTATTTAACCATGAGCAGTACTAAATTAAATATTATGCAAGTGAAAGCAATTCTTAATGGAGTACCAATTAACACTAAACTCGAAAATCGCATTTATTCAGGACGCGAATTGTTCAGTATGGTAATGCCTAGAATTACACTCGAAGCACCTTCACCATTCTTTAAGAATCAATTCGTTGCTAAATTTGGCAAATTCTCTGAAGACGATAAAACAGTTAAAATTATCGATGGTAAATTAATCAGTGGTATTGTTTGCGATGCGATGATTAAGATCGGCAAGAAAAACACCATTTATCACATCATTTATAACTATTATGGTGGCGAAGTTGCATTGCAAGTTATTCGCAACCATCAAATTATTATTCGTAATTTCTTGCGATTATTCGGTATGACACTTGATTATGACAGCTTTATCTTAGATAAGAATTCACAAGAAATGGTGCGTATTATCCAATCTGGAGTATTGTACAAAGTCGATGAAGTGAATCGCAAATTAATGAATGGTGAAATAGTGCCACCATCAGGAGTCAATCTTTTCAATTATGTTGAGAAGCTGATTGTAGATGATATCTATAGAAGCAATAAAGATAAATATATCGCTGCTGTATTAGCTGGTATTAACATTAATACTAATTGGCTAGTACAAATGTGGTTGCTAGGTTCTAAAGGCAGTTTCGATAACGTTGAAAAAATGCTAGTTACTGTTGGGCAAGTATATTTAGATTCTAGACGAACCCAATTTCTATTGGACTTTCGCAGAACTAATATCTGGTCTCAGCAATTCTCGCTATCACCTGAATCACGTGGTTATGTATGCGATTCATATAGTAGTGGTTATTCGCTATCTGATTTATATTCGCTTGCACGTGAAGCTCGTAATAATATCATTACCAAAGGTCTCGTTACTGCTGATGCTGGTACTGAAGGTCGTAATGTGATTAAAAACTCAGAATCGCTACTCATTGATAACAGATTATTTGTTTCTCATGATAACGGCAATAAGATTCTGCAATTTGCTGCTGGTGACGATAATATCGATCATAAGAATCTATTTCCATCTAAATATATTTTATACAATCAAACAGATGAATTCATTAAAAGCAATTATGATAAGGGATTAGTTGATAAACTAATTGCTGAACGTAACGAATTTGCTATTAATTGTGTGCAAAAAGAACAATGTAATTTCAGCTATAGTAGTAATAATTCTGTTCTTAGTCCACTTAATATGCCTCAATTATTAAACATTATTCTTGGTACTTCTGATAAGGAATTTGAAGGAGGAGATACTGATTACTATGATTACGATGACTATGACTATAATTCACCATTTATTGGTGGTGCATCTAATGAATTAGTCGCTATGATTAATAATTATTGCGATAATTTATATCATAAGCGGTTCAATGAAGGTTATATTAAATATGTAAACGATAAGCAAATGGAAATTCCAGACTTATTCAAACATGCATTTAATATCATGCGTATTATTATTCGCAGTTCATTTGACAATAGTATTATGGCTAAGATTAATTCTACACCTAATCCCGAAATCACACTAAAAACTATCTTAAATAATATCACTAATCAAATCATTACTAATTTCGTTGAGCCCGGATTGGCCTATGGTATTAATGTCAGCTTAACGCTAACATCACCATTTACGCAATATCTGATTGATGCTCATCACTCATCTGCTTCAGGTGGTACTAGTCGCGACAATATCAAACAATTCAAGACAATTGTGTATTTGAAACCAGTAGATAAGATGCATATTCGCAAAACTTATGTGTTTTTACTCCCTGAATATGAGGAGAATAAAGAATATGCTACTAGATTAGCTGATTACATTGAAACTCAAAAAATGAGTGAATATTTAATTGAGATCAGAATGTTATGTGAAGATCCGCTTGAATTTACTACTTTCCCTGATGATTCAGTTGATGTTAAGAAATCAGCAATTGCATTAAACGTTAAAGCAAATAATTTGCATAATTTCGTATTTAGATTAGTCGTTAATAAGACTAAAATGCTTACTAAGCATATTGAAATTGGTGATTTAATCACTAATCTTGAAAATGAATTTAATAATGGATTCAAATGTGCATTTAGAGAAACAGCAGATAAATATATTATCTATATGTTCTTTAATGACCGATTTGAATTTGACTTACCTGGTCGCAAGACTAAATCAGCAAATGTCAGATTTATGACTCGCATGGAAACATTTGCAAGATATATTAAAGATTCATTTATCATTAACGACTTCCGCAATTTGTCTAATGTTAAAGTTAAATCAATGAAGAGGAATATTGTCGCAGCTAACATTGGCAACGGCATTCTTGAAACAAAAACAATCTATTATGTTGAAGCTGATGGTATTAATATTGCCGATATTTGCTTGATTAATGTAGTAGACAAAACTCGTACTTTCTGCAATAATATACAAGAAATGTATAAATATTACGGATTTATGGAAGCACGTTCGCGTATCATTGATGTACTCAACTTGCTATTTAAAGATGAATTGGGTCTATTGGTCACTAATTATACTATGGTCGCTGATATCATGATGGAATTGGGTTATCCTAATGGCTTAACTGCTAGTGGATTAGCTAAGCGTGAATCAAACGATTCGCTACTAGTAGCTGCTTATAAGAATCCATTTGATGCATTATGCAGTGCTGCTACTAATGGTATTTATAACAAAATGACTTCTCCTACTGCTGGTCTCATTATGGGGCAAATTATGAATGTAGGATCGCGCTATAATAAAATCATTAAGAATCCAGAATATGAAATTGCTGCTGATATGGATGATGAAGATGTATTGTAAACCATTCATGGTTAACTGATCAGTTGACTAATCAGTTAACTGATAAATAATAAAAAAATAAAAATAATTATTTTTTATACATTTCAGCTATGTCTAGCATCGCTAATTTAGATATTAAATCATAAATAGAATTAAATGTGTTCCATTCTTTACCATCATAAACAAGCGTATCATCGTTAATCTTATGTTTATAAGCTAAGTACGAATCATCAAATTTGCGTTTAGGTAATCCTTCCAATTCATCATACTCATAAAGCATTGATTCAATTTCAGATACGAATCTAAATAATTCTTTATATTTAGCGATATCACAATCACAGTGTTCTTCTTTATCAATAGAATATATGTATTGTAGTGATTCAAAGCTGTTATTATGTTTATGTCGCGATAAAGTACAATCAGTAGAATGATCAAATTTAATATTCCACTTAGTAATTATTTCATGCAACATATTATAGAAGTCATTAAACTCTTCTTCTGTAGCTAATTCACAATAGCAGTATTTATTGTAATATCTCATAAATACATTAGAACCAGTATCTTCAAAATGCATATAAAATTCAGGTATAATTAATCCTTGAATTACGTATTTATCACCTAAATGAATTTTCAAGTCTACATACAAATAGCGTACTTTGATTCTGAATCTGTATAAGAAATTGGCCATAAATAATTGCACAATTTTCAAATGCACTACTTCGCATGTATTTCTTTGCGTCTTTGATATTTCATCAGTTAAGAATTTGCATAATTTATGTGGCATATCAGTGTATAAGTTGGTCTTATATTCACAATACATAACATTGATACGCTTAAATAATCTAATTGAGTAATCATATAACTCTTTCTTTGTAACATCGGTTATTACTTTCTCGCCGTTTTGCTTGATCATAGGACCTACTAAATCATAATCAATCCGACCATAATGAGTCATCATCGAATACCATAAGCTAAATACATAAGTATAGAATTCATGTTCTTTGTGAGAAATACCTAATAACGCTTCAGAAATAGGTATATATTGCACAATTATTGCTTCTTCGCTATAATTACATTGCTGCTTAACTCTATTATCTTTGTCTTTTTTCTTAGATGATTTTCGTAGCTTACCCATTCTCTACATTTAACATGAAAAATCAATTTAATTCAGCTAAAAAAGTACTAAATTAATTGACCATTATGATATATGTAATTAATTAATGTGCTGGGTTCATCAAGCAATTCAAATGCAAAATCTTGGTTACTACTATCAACTATACAATAATCAGTATTGACTATATACACTCTATTATAATCAGCAGTTTTAGTATCTGGCTTAGTCACTACTTCATTATTCAGCGACAACAGTCTTAAGTTATACTGATTGCCAACTGATAATATGTTTTTATTATTTAAAGATTTGTAAATATCTTCTTTAGCGAGATTAACTAATACAACACAGCTTACTATTTCAGCTTGATTATTGTCTATAAAACTGATTGCAAATTCAGTAATGCGTTTATCTATCAATGATATAATTGGTTGCAATTGCATGTTCTTATAAATGTTTATTTCCTCATATCGCAATATATTTCCATTAGAATAATAAGTCACTTGTAGTTTTGAGAGCATGTCTATATCAGGTATATCGATTACGCGGTATGCCTTAACATTATTCATTACTCTCAGCTTGTTGTTCTTGCCGTGAATTAGCCTCAACATGGTTTTTAGATACAGCGATATAACAAATCTTAAAGATTCCTCTTGAGCTTGTTGTAATTTCGTAGTATAATCTGAATAGAATTGGCAAAGGGGAATCCTTCAATTCAGGAGGCGTAGTAACTAAGATTTCAAATTCATTTGTTTTTTCTGGTAGAATTTGATCTTGCACAATCAGCCTTTCATATGGAATTAATGGATAAATGCTTAAATTTCCAGCATCATTTTCCAATCTGATTTGCTTAATCATATCACTATGTTCCTTCCAGCTAACATCATGTTTATGTAATTCATGGAAAGTAATTACATCATTTCTGTAGTACTTCTTAATATTTAGTGGCTGCTGATTGGGTGACATAATAAGATAATTACCTGGTTCTAACATTCTATCTACAATAATATCGCTGAATTCCATATCGCCATCAGATTCATCGAAACCTTTAATTGAAATCTTGTCTTCGTTATTCCAATTATAAACTTTACCATATTTACCCATATTACAAGTGTAAAATGCAACTTTAACGCTGACTCTGGTTTCAGCAATTGGAGTTTCAATCTTAGTTTCTTCTGTGCCTTCATCAACTGTGCAATGAAATCTAACTACCATTGGAGTATCTAATTGTTCATAATTGGTATAGAAAACAGCTTTACCATCTTCAATTTTAACATTGCTAATACTGGGATTAGTGAGTACGTTGCACAACAGCATTTTTTACAATAATTTTCATTTATGGAATAAAGATATCCTTGAAATTCTGTTGGCGTTTTCTGATTTCTTGAATACTAGGCATTTCACCTGAAACATCATTCTCAAATTCTTCAATATATGTTTCAGCCGCATCTAACACAAATCGGATATTCTCTGGAATATCTCTAGTGGATCTCATTGCTTTATCAATAGATTGTCTAATTTCTTTAATGACTTTCTTCAATTCCATAATCACTACTGTTGAATTGCCATCGCTTTCACCGATTTTCTCTGTATTCTCCTTAATGATATCTTCAATGAAATCAGTAAACATAGACATAGGATTGCTGCTAATAGTTGCCTTTCTAACATACTTATTGCAATTCTTCTCGAAAATACTAGATGAACGCTTAATGATGTCGAAAGCGCGATCACAGCCATGAAGTTGTCCCTTAAACGCTTCAATCATATCAACAATTTTAGGGAAAATATTAGCGACATCGATATCAGGCTCATTGCGAACTTTATCGATTGCACGCCCACATTCACATAGTGCAATAATAGTCTCGAATATCTTGCGTCTCATTTCAGGGCGATACTTGCATGAAATATTGCCTTTATCAAAAATCACTGTAAAATCAAAATCAATAATAGCTTTATGTTCACCGATCTTAATGTAGTTGAAGATGCGTAATTCAGCATCACCAATAATAGCAGCATTGCAAAACTCCTCATATTTTTCTATTTTATTTAGAGATTTGCCGTCAAGTTTACAAGCAAGGATGTTTTTTGCAATCATAATTGAAGTCAGTACTAAAAATGATTCCTTAAGATCTAAGTATTTGTTTCGCAATTCTCGCAATGCTGGAATAGGTAATTGCATAATGTCTAATTGTTCATCATATGGAGTTGTATCAAATTTGCAATAGTTTTTGTATTCGCTAATCAACTTACGCTTATACTCAGATGTTTGAGTATTGAGATGTTCGTCATTTACGTCAGTGAATAGCTGCAATAGGTTTTTTAAGAATACATTAGCCATATCTCTTAGCTTTTTGTACTTCTGTAATGCAATACCTATTGAACTGAAATCATCTGAATTCTTATCCATTTGCAATAATCCGTGCATAATATCACCGATTTTGCTTTGCATTTCTTTGCCTTTCTTGGATTTGATCTTGGAAATTCTAGCTTTTGGCATCTTTTAGATGAAAACTCCGAAATTCTAATTGACTAAATAAAAAATCATCCTCTTACAGTCTTAGGTTTTGGCAATTGTCCCTTAAAGTACTTACTAATATAATCCAATACTGGTTGTTTTTTATACTTTAACATCTCAAAGTCGTATTCATCACCAGTAAGATCAACTACGCAATACTTTTGCTCGCTCCCATCTACAAAAACGATTTGTTTAATTGGAAATTCTTCTATTATTAGTTCACATAATTTCTTAGCAATATTGAGTTCAATCTTAGAGCTATAAGTCACACACAGGATTTCACTAACAGAATAATCTTCATCGCGAATCATGCGATATAAATTATCAATATTAATTATTAAGCACTTTTCATAATGAGTATATGCTGCATAAGGCTTGCTGCCATCACATCTAGCAATTCTTTCTTTACCATTAATGAATAATTCATTATCAGCAGCGACTAATTTTCCATTAGAATAATAGATATAAGAGCGATACTTCAGTACAGAATTAGCTATATTTTCAATTGGAATATAAAAGCTGTATGGAGTAACTGAAAATGACTTAGCAAATTCCTCATAAATATTAATTCCAAGCTGACTAGTATTGCTAAACGGATAATCTATAACTAATATGTTTTCATTTTTCATTTCGATATATGCGATTTGCTCATTTCCATAATAAAATCTATACGTATTTGGCTCGTGCTTAACAGTAAAATTGCCAATATTAGTAGTAGTGTCTAAAATATCTTTGCTCAGCATAGTATTTATTGTCACTGGTAAATCAAAAAAATACTCATATTGCTGATACTTAGCTCTTTTCCAATTCGTCATTGACATTCTTATAGATCATTGAATATTTGAGCATCTTGAAAATTGAAGATTTGATGTGGTTTTGGGTTTTGCTGTTGCCTCTAAGCCAAACATTCTTAATGCTATCAATTAATCTGCGAATTAGTTGATCAGTATCGCTGACTGTATCTTCCTCAATTAAAGAAGTATAGTCAAAATTAAGCAGCTTTTCAACATCTTTACGTTTAATATCTTCTTTAAATCTCAGAAAATATACAGATGTATAACTGATAATTACTACATTGCTGACTGTTAATCTCAGTGATTTGATTTCATCTAGTACTTGCACAAATTCAGGTGATTTATTAGTCTCTCTGACGAAAAACTCCATCAATGAAACAATTTCTTTAATATTCTTCGATGCAACATCGTTCAAGCTGGTTTCAAGTTGTGATACTTTGCTAGTCATTTTTTTAACAAATAGTATTTTTGTAATACAAAATGAAATACGTTTGGTGGTTTGTAGTCATAATAATTTACTTAATTACACTATTAACTTATGCATTAATTGATCATTTGGTGTTTGATAAGGATGACAAACTTACTGGTGGTGATGCTATTTTCTTTGGTGTAGCGTCAGTCATCACTATTTCGCTTATACCTCTTATCAGGTAAAATTGAATTTATTATTCTTTATTGCTGCTTGATTGATCCAAGAGACGACAGCAGCATGGATTACACCGAAGAACTTAAACATGAATTTGAACTATCTCAACGGAAGTGCAAAGACATTGGTATTAGAATGTTGGTGGAAAAGCATCGCCATAATTTGGAAGTGCAAAAAATCCTAAAGGAAGGAAAGTATGTGGAGGATATCATACGATGGAACGGTAGCTTTAAAGTGTTATCAGATGGAAAGTTCGCTGAATCCGAAGACAAATTACACGCAGAAATTAAGTCGCTGTATGTAAATTATCTTAACGCAATGCTCAAGTATCAATCTTCTGAATTTGTCAAGAGATACTTCCTTAATGAGCTAGCCGAAAAGGTAATTTACAGTACGTCGATGAAAGTCTACGAGGAAATCTGTCTAGAATTTGGTTACTAACCATACTATTTACTTATCAAAAACCCGAAAACAAAATAAAAATAAGTAAATTTTTTTATATTTTTTATAATTCTAAATGAGTTACGATCCCATTCCTAGTGCAGTAGAATTCAAATTGAGAGGCGATATTTCAGCCAGCTATGGTCAATTAGGTTTAACCACGCAAACAGTAGATACAGCTATTGATCCCATTAATCAATTACCAGGTACACAATACAGCAATTTCTATTCGCATTACTTAGTTAATATTTCTGCTGGTAATAGTGCTGATTTTATATTAGCGCCAATTGGTGCTAATCCAGGTGTAGCAGTAGGTTATACTGCATGTATTGATTGTTTATCTACTGGTTCAGCTAGTTTAGCTGATCAATTAGTAATTAAAACCTCACTTGGTAATACAATCAGTGCATTAAATTCAGGCAGCAAGTTATTTCTTACTGCTGTATCAGCACCAGCAACTTGGAAATTGGCTTATGCGGTACCAGAAGGATCAGATAATAAATTACTTGTTTACAATACTACTTATCCTCAAGTGGATTTGCTGCCAATTCAAAAAGAAATTAGTGTTAATGGTTCAAATGAATATGGGATTAAAAGCATTCAGTCATATGATGCAAACGATCCGAGCAATTTACCTGTCGGACCAATCACAGTAACTAATACAAATAAAATAGTTGTTATGGGTAGTATTGGAATTGATTGCCCATCTCTAAATGGTTTAAGTGGATTATTCTCAACAGGATCAATTATATCATGTAGACAGATCGAATTTAGCACTGATACTGCTGCTGATTTTGTAGTAGCTGCAATTGCTTGTTATTCAGCGTTGCCAAATACTGGATTTATTAATTTGCAAACATTGTCTCGTGGCTTGTTCATGGGAGGATGTCAAGAATGTAGTATTATACAAACAGCATTATCAGGTTCAATTGTTACTAATTCGGGTATTCTTTGGTCAGAGAATTGCATTATTGATGGTAGTGGAAATGGTGCAGTACTGAGACGATTAGGCATCAGTTCATCTACGAGTTGCAATATTCTTGGTACCACATCTAATAGTTCAATTATTGGATGTAATTTGACTAATATCTCAGATACAGAATACGGTACTGTTATCGGATGTAGCGATGTTACTGTTGATGGTGCAAGTAGTAGTATTAGTGGTGTATACAGTAGTAGTTTAATGACTTCTACTAATAATAGAAAATCGGCATTAATTTCATCTTATCAATCAACAGTTGATTCGGCATCTCAAGTTGTATTGATCGCATCAGATGCAGTTACACTTACTGGTGATGGTGTATATACATATGGAATTACTGGTGGTAATAATAGTCGCAGTGGTGTATCTGTAATTTCAAGTCACGATATTCCTAGCATTAGTAGCGTTAACGACTTGCGTTATTGTGTGATTGGAGGTTATAATGCAGTTACTTGGTCAATTGACAGCAAAACAGGTACTTATTATGGAAGCGTTTACAATAATAGTCAACCGTTACCTGGATTCGCTGAAATGTATGAGAACTTATCTGGTGAAATTCCACACGGACGATTACTTCAATTGGAAAATGGAAAAGTACGACTTGCACGTAATGGTGAAACTGGATTTATGATTAGTCGCCCATATGAATCAGCTGCGTTTGTTGCTGGTAACCCATATCACGATTGGCATAAAAAATACTTAGTTGATCAGTTCGGTCAGACAATCACTGAGACTGATTCTGAAGGCATCGTAACTAAGAAACTCAATCCTGAATATGATCCAACTAAGCAATATGTGCCTAGATCACAACGACCTGATTGGACTACATGCGAAAAATCAGGTATTGTAGTTGTTGAATATACAGGCAAAGTTTCAGTTGGCGATTATTTAATTTCTGGCGCTGATGGTATTGCTAAACGATCAAGCCGTAAAAGCAATATTCGAGTACTGGAGCTCGTTTTATCAGATTCATTAACCAATGAATCCGCTGATAAAACTGATTCATTAGATTCATTGACCAATGAATCTAAAACATACGCTAAGGTTGATCTTGCCAATCAACAATTACCCGATTACGTTGATGAGAAAGTCGCTATTACTAATGCAATCGCTACATCACTACCAACTCATATTTCAATTAAAGATATCGTTTTTGCTGACGATTCTATCAGCATTGCAAGCGAATCTCGAATTAAGATTTCAGTTAGTTTGATTGGCGACATTCTACTATCAACAGATTTATCGGTTGCATTAGTAGGTAAATCAAACAGCTATGATTTACTAATTACTTATTCGAAGCTGAAATCATCTTATGTAATTAATGCTATTTATAGAGGAGTAGTGCAACCGGATACATATCAATTAGTATTCAGCACTTCTAAGATATTACCTGCTGAATGTCAACTATACCTCAAAGCCTAAATGTTTAATTAGAATTATATTTTTTGTCTGTTTAAATGAGTGCAGATCCAATCAAAAACAATGTTTCATTTTCACTTAAAGGCGATATTGCTTGCAGTAATGGCCAATTAGGTTTAACAACTCAAGCGATTGATACTGTAATCGGCACAATTAACCAAGTTCCAGGTGCACAATATAGTGATTACTATTCTCACTACTTGATCGACATTAGTGCTGGTAATAGTGCTGATTTTGTATTAGGTTCAATTGGAACTGATATTTCGATCGGTTACACAATGACAATTGATTGCATTGGTAATGGAACTTCATCTGATGTACTTAATGTTAGAGCTGCCGATTTAACATTGATTGGTCAATTATACACTGGAAGCAAGTTAATTTTAGTCGCTGTATCCGCACCAAATAAATGGAAAACAGCTTATGGAGTACCTGAAGGAACAGATAATCATCTTATTGTTTATACTGGTACATCACCACAAGTGCGAACATTGCCGATACAAAAAGAATTCTATTTCGACGGATCGTTTCAATACGGTATTAAGTGCATTCAGTCATATGATTTTACTGAACCAGCATTAATCACTAATTTGACCAATTACAATAACTTAAATAGATTTATACTTGAAGGTTGCAGTTCAATTAATACTGCATCGATGGCATCAATCGATTCTGCAGTTGTTAATTCGTTTATTTCATGTAGTGGTATCACTTATACTGCTAGTCCTGGATTAGCGATTTCATCAGCGGTTGCATGTTATGGAACACGAGGATTAACGCAATTAAAAGGCAGTAGAGGTGTTTTTATCGCTGGGTCAAATGCTGCATTAGTCAATAATAGCACTGGTCCTGGTACATTCGACAATTGCGGTATTATTCACTCTAATAATTGTGGTATTGGTCCATCTAATACTGGTTCAATGGGTAATGTGAGCATTATAGCCGCAAATAACAGTAATATAAATAATCAAGATACTGGTGCATTAGTGACTTCATTCAACACATCATTGATTGGAGTAGATGCTTCTTCTGTAGCTGGAGTCAAGCAAAGTTCTATTATTGCATCTTCTGGTTCTAGTTTGAGCAGAACAAGCAATTGCTTTATTTCTGGATCTTCATCAGCTTTTATACTCGATACATTCGCTGCTACTGGTACAACTAATACTGTTATTTTGGGATCATCTAGTTGCACAATAATTAGAGCTAATGGTACATCGCTGGGAAATCTTGCATCGATGGCTTCATCTAGTGTGAATATTACTCTTGGTGATGTTGGTGCTTCTCTATTTAACGTATCAGTTATTTCTAGTCGCAGCACAACTATGGTTTCAGGCAATGAAATAGCTGTTATTTCATCAAATACATCTAATTTAAGAGCTAATCAACGATCTGGATTAATGAATTGCATAAATTCTAGCATACAAGATTCTATTGAATGTGGAGTTATCAGTTGTTCTGGTGGATCTGTTGCAAATTCAAGTTTAGATTCACTTGTAACTAGTTCTAGTGGATCAACTGTAGATGCAAGCACGAGATCATTTATTTGTAGTTCTACAGGAGCAGTTATAAGCTCTAGTACTAACGCAAGTGCTATATCATCTCAAGGTCCAACTGTCAATACTTCTCTTTCATCTAATGTTAATTCTTCTTTTAATAGTTCTGTAGTCAATTCTAGATATACAAATATTGGCAGTAGTTATCAATCAGCAATAACAGGGACAACGGTTGCTTCATACATTAATTGCGATACATGTAATAATTCGATTACTGGTGACAATGTATTTACTCGTGGTGCAACTGGTTATGATAATTCAAGAGCAGGAGTAACAGTAATGTCAAGTTACGGATTGCCAGTAGTTACTTCACTTGCTAGTTTACGTTATTGTGTAATTGGTGGTGTTAATGCTGCTAATTGGAGTATTGATAGTAAAACAGGCCAATTCTATGCTCTTGGTACGTTTAATAGTGGTGCTCCATTGCCTGGATTCGCTGAAATGTATGAGAATTTAGTTGAAGGTGAAATTCCATATGGACGATTGCTTCAATTGGAAAATGGAAAAGTACGACTTGCGAAAGATGGCGAACCAGGCTTCATGATTAGTCGTCCATTTGAATCTGCTGCATTCGTTGCTGGTAATCCTTCATTTGAATGGGTAGGCAAATATGAATTAGACTTATATGGATTACCAGTTATGGTTGATTATACGCGCGATGAATATATTGATGCGATGAAAGTGATTGGTGTTCCAGTCAATGAGGAAGATTTACCTGATGTGATCAACAGCAAAAAAGTCAATTTAAGTTATGATTCTAAGCGTGAATATTTACCTAGATCAGCTAGACGTGCTGAATGGACAACATGTGAAAAGTCAGGTATTGTAATTGTCGAATACACAGGTAAAGTTTCAATTGGAGATTTCCTTGTTTCTGCGGCTGATGGTATTGCAAAACAGTCGTATCACAATACTAACATTAGAGTACTGGAATTATCATCTGATAATTCCGGTAAACAATACGCTAAAGTTGATATTGCCAATCATAATGTGTCTAGTCGCATTGATTGCAAACCACAAATTAAGTCAGGCATTGCTACTGGATTCCCAACCAATATTTCAATTAAAGGTATCGGTTTCGCTGATGAATCAGTGTTAGTTTTAGCTGAAACTCAAATTAAACTTTCAGTCAAATTGTTAGGCGATTCACAACTTGCAAATGACTTGTTTATTTCACTTGTTGGTTCTAGCAACTCTTATGATTTAGGTATGAGTTTTGTGAGGACTAAATCATCGCATGTGATTAGTGGAAGTTTCAAGGGTAAAATTCAGCCTGATAATTACAAGTTAGCATTTGACACTTCTTATGGCTTACCATCAGATTGTGAAGTTCAATTCAAGTTATAAAAAATGAATTTCTGATGATAAAAAATGAGTGCGCCAGAAGGATTTCAGATTTACATCGATAGTAAACAAACTGATTTTGATAAAAGCATGTATGATATAATGGATATTACTGATTGTGGATTCTCACTATTGGATGATAAAGAACATAGAGATGTATTCAATCATAGGAAATCTATATTATTCATCAATAAGATTCAACGTCAACTTAAATTTATATCTTGTAGCATGGAATTAGAGCTCATTTATGTTGATTGCTTGCTTGATGTTTTGCATTTGGTTTATCACAAAGAAGATGACGACATGTACGACCATCATTCGAATACGAATGATAATTTGAGTACGTACCTTTATACACCACCATTATTTTGTGTTGGTAAAGGTAGAATAGTAGATTTAATTGAGAATTTGCTTAATGATAGTATTAATATTGAGAATTTCTTTAATGCGGCTAATAGATATTTATCTGAATTAAGAAACGCAATTAGTGAATTGGCATCAATGTTCTAAGTCCATATTAGTTTTTTATATTCAAGTTATAAAAAATTGAACTTTATAAATGTAAATGAAAATGGAGTATAAAATCAAAGCTGTTTTAAGTAATATCTATACCAGCAATCGCTATAATATAGTAATTACTGAGTATGAAGATGTTAAAACGATTAGAGTAATTGCTGATGGATTTACCATTTGCTATCATAACATAAAAGATGGTGTTGGATCAAGCAAATACATATTAGAGCCCAGATATATGTATACGGTTGCTAAAATGATCGAGCAATTAGAGGAAGATTATAATTATGACTTGTTTATTTATGGATTTAATGATTATAATTGCATTGATTTAACTATTGAATTTAAATGTAATTGCGTTTATAATTATACTCCTATGGGTATTGATGTGCAATTTAAAAAATTAATTAACACTTGCTGATAATCTTAATGCCACCATCATTGAAGTAGTTTTTTAGCAAATAATCATTAAATACTTCACCTGTTTTATCCAATAATTCTAATTGTCTATCATATGTGTATACTTCATCTTCCATATCCAGAAAGATATATTTCAATTGAAGATATCGTTTTGGCAAGTCGCTATTCATTTCAGATACATACTCAGCATCAATATAAACAGCTTCAATATCAGCATCATTATGCACATAATTATCATAGTTGCAATCAATTGAATACATGAGATACATAATTATATTTGTATTTGTTTATAAATTCAATTTTTTACTAAATGAGATCTACCAAATCACTAATAAATATCATCATAAATGATCGCCATTATAATAGCAAATATGATATTTATTTGTCTAAAAAAGGCATAAAACACTATCGCAAATTACTGCCAATAATTAAATATCCAATTGAATTTATGAGAATAAATAGTAGCTCCAAAACCATTACATTTATGATTTATAAGTCAACAATTAAAACAATATTTAAGACAATTAGAATGTTTTCAATTATAGATTTCCAATACGATATAACTGTAATGGAAAATTGCAGTAGTGTTATGCTTAATCAGCTAAGACCATTTAACTGCTTGATCGCTACTAAGAAACCATTAGCCAATGGAGTGAAGATAATAACAATGTTGCTAGATGACAAATCTACAAATGCTGATAAAGTTAAACCAATAGTAAGGCTATTAGGAGACAATACTCGCAAATATGATTATTATCATTTGCTATTTGTGCCTAGATTTTATTCAATCGAAGAAATAAAGAATGTAAAATATGCCAATTATGTTGCTATTGTTAATTTTGAAAATACTTATTTATTAGAAGAACAAGAATTATGTATCTTCATGTTTCCCAAATTAATGTTTATTGATGGCGATAACACAATAGAAAAAATATCATTTGCATATAAAGAAATGATGAAAATGTACAACTCAACTGATTGGTCTTTTGCCAAACATAGGCAAAGATTTATCAGATAATGTGTTGCTTATCAATTTACATTCATCAGTGATAATATTTATTATTCCTGTACGTTCATCCTTCAGCATTGCATATTTTGGCAAATAGAATGTGAAGAATATTTTATCACCAATATCAATATCAATAATTGGATCTGAAATGCCTTGACACCTCAATCCACGCGATTTGATTTTGATGCCGTCAAACTTATACTTGAAGTAATAACGGATTTCAGGTAAGTCTTTTTTCTTAGGTAAAATCCGCATTAATTGATTATATTGTCTTTCAGCATACATATACATCAAGAACATACTTATGCTGGGATTAATGTACAATTGTTTAACTAATTGTCTAATCGAATTGGTACGTTCAATTAAAGTTTTGATGCGTTGTTCGTCCATATCAGAAAATGTAACAATTTCATCTCCATAAATAGTGCTAGTAAATTCAGCTATCCATTTATCTTTATCTATTTCTTCCATTGCGCCATAGTCTAATCTCTCAGTTATGAAAAATGATCCATTCGCAAATGTATACCTAACGCTATCAACTTGAAATTCCTGCATTACTATTCGAATAATTATATAATAGCACTTATGAAATTCAAATAAATTGAATTATTTAATTAAATAATTATCAATATGAATCCTTGTGTTGAATTAGGAAATTATACAGAGTATAATGTTAGATTCTATGAAGATGGTACTCATACGGTATTAAATGCAGCAATTTGCGATTTTGTCAGTTTAGAAGACTTGCAAAAGCCAGAAAGAAGGGCAATATTCACAGCAATATCATCTGATTCAGGCATTGAATTAAATATCAGTAAAGGAGTCCCATTTTATTATGATCAAACATTTAATATTAGCTATATTCAGATCTTAAATATGAGGCTTGGATACGGAAAACTATTTAGCAATGAAACTATAATTGACTTATTCGAATCGTGTAAGTCTGGTGAGAGTATTAGCGAGAATACTATTGACGCTATAATGGCTGCGTATGAAATTACTAATCACATTTATGATGAATTAGAATTTGAAGGAATTTACGAGGCTATTAAGTCATATGATGTTATTGGGAAGGATGAAGTAATTAATAGAGCAAAATCAGTAGTTAGCAGATATGCCATTCAAGCTGGACCTAAATCAGCCAGAAATTAGAATAGTTTTTTAGCAAAAAAAATGAATAATTTATATATTATTGCAAGTAAGATGCACCAAAGACGTTTAGAAGTATATAGTATTGATTTTACATCACAACTTGAAGCTAATTTTGGCTGCGATGAATTCGTAATCACTTATAGATTGGGTGAATCGCGTGTCAAATATATCCAATATTACTATGACGCATTACCTAGATTTGAGTACACAGTTAAGAAGTCTGGCAGACGTGGCTATATCAGATGCGAATATGTTTTACTCAATAAGTACGAAATTGACGAGATTTTGCATCACGATGGGGGCGACATTTCTGATAATTTGCATCAGAAATTAATCAATTTGTGCAGTATTGTGGAGGCAGTTTATAACGACTTCGCTAATACTCGTATGAATCCAATTGATATTGTTGAATTATACAGGCCAATTAATGTAAGCATCAAGTCGGCGGCATCCAAAAAACAGCTGCTTTAGTGTGATTGTTTTCTTCACTTAAATAAATAACTGTATTAATATAATTAATTATTTTTTGTATATTACCTGTAATTGAGAATTCAAATGAACAATAATCGCATTTTATTAAACCTATTTGCTTATATTTGTCGTTAATATTTTCATAAACGATTAATCTATCTGATTCACCTGGATCAGTTATTCTATATCTATCATCAATATTAACACAATAATCACCATTAATATTTGTAATTTCTACATACATACCATATACATCATATTCAATTACATGTTTATCTCTGCTGATTCTATAAGAACTAACTACATTATAATCAAGATATAGAATTTCTTTGAGATAGCGATTAAATGCTCCTATTAACTTTTCTATATATCCAATCGTTTTTTCATTATATTTATACTCAGAATGCAATAACATAGCATTATCAAATTTAGTCATTAATGATCTAGTAGTACATAAGGCAATCTGACCATGTATAATTAGGAACTTCTTATGATCATATTCATAATTATCGATGAAAATTCTTCCATTTTTAACATTGAAATTCCTACCACCAATTGAAATGTTCATTTTTTATTTTTAATTATTCACTTTTTTCATACCTTTAATTAAAAAATGAAAATTGGTCAGAGCAACATCTTAATGATATTCTCTATGTGTGAGCCAGGTGACAAGTTATCCATCAAAGCTCCAAGTGAAAACTCATAACAGTTAAGTTTTATATATCTAAATCCATTAACACTAATTTTAATTACGTGACCATTCTTTCTCAAATCAGTCACTTTAGCTACCATAGTCATATCGGCTGTTTTCGATTTAACCTGTAAATCGCCATCAATAACACTGATTTTATACTCACCTCTCACAAAGTCGATGATAGAGCCATAGCAACTATTGCTTAAATCTATTCCACCATAATTATGCTCTATGTCATATTCTACAATATCAGCTATTATTGGTTCTATTTCATTCAATAATTCATAGATCATTTCTCTATTTTGGGGCGAATCAGCGACAGTGAATCCAGACTTGTTAATGCGATATCTAATAATCATTGAGTCTATATCAATATCTACGTATTCAATTACTGGTTTATTGCGTATATACAACAAGCAATTTTCGCAGTTCATTTTAACTGAGTATTTTTTATCGTTTTTGCTGTATTTAATAGTCGCCATTTGCTATTTACCTAATTAAATAAAATCAAATTTATTGCATAAGAAATATCATAATGAGTAATGCATTTCACAGCAAACGCAATAAAGACATAAATTGGTTTTATCCTACGCAATATTATCATGCTGTTAATAATAGCGATTACGATCAGCCAATCGGCTCTGATCCAGTGAGGAAAGACGGTGATACGCGAATACGCGATTATCCAGTATTGCATAATAGTGTTAGACCAATTGGTTATAGTCAGCCATCGGGGCCATATAAAGTAGACAATATTTGGCCTACTAAATTCTTTGATAATAGGCCTGGTTCAGGTGATGTGTATGATCATTATAAGTATGTCGCTGTTCCCAATGGCAGCTATATTCCTAGATCACGTGCAAATGGTGCTGAATTTCGTCGCGATATAAGTAATAAGTATTTGTATCGTCGTGAAAGCGAATACGAATTGCAAAATACAGTTGTGCATCCTACTCATTTAAGTCAAATGACACCCGAACGTATTGCAGCTGATCCAAATCAAGCAATTTATAACTACTATTATGGGCTAACTGATCAAGACGATAAAAACATGCAACAGCGATTTCAGTACTCTCGTTGGCGCGATACAGTGAGAAAAAACAAACGTAAGAATCTAAATCAAATATTGACGCTACTTGATGAAGGCGATAGTGTTAAATATGAAGAAATAGAGCCATTATACTGGTAAAAAATAACAATTAGTCAAACAATGCTATATTTTTATCTCTAATAAGAATAATCAATTTGTTCAAACCAGCATGCAATTTAACAAGTAATTCATTATAGTATTGCTTTTGTTCTTTATAATCATCCTCAGTGATACCCACTAATTCATCAATATTATGAGCATCAGTGATTTTCCAATCTTCATCCTCATAATATTCGCTATCAAAATAGATATTATTCCCTACTATTTTACCTGATTCAACATTATATCTAATGCAAACATCGAAATAGATAACAGAACCAGTTATCTCAAATAATGCATAATTCTTTGGTAATTCATCTTCATAATTAAGCATAACTTGTCCATACAAAACAGCGAATTCCATTTTTTATTAGTTGTATATATTCAATTTAATTAGACCAATAAAAAAATGATTTTTATTTCTATAATTGTATGGCTTCATCAAATATCTATTGGACATTAGGAAACTACTTTATTGCAAATCCAAGATTCACATTTCTTGGCAATATTGGTTTCTGTGAAAATGGTAGCTATTCTATAATTAATCCATTCTTAAGAGATGAAGGCAAGAATTATATATTTTACTTAGGTATAACTGGAAAGGCTATAATAATGTATAATAACGAAAGAATAAGAATTTACGAACAGGATTTAATGAAGGGATCTAAGCTGCTATCTATACCAATTGAACCCATTGTGTTCGATAAACGATCAGTATGGTATTTGCAGCAATACAATAAAGGAAATAATATTCCTGAAGATGTAGTGCAAGATATCATCAAGTTTGGTAAGATAATCCTTAACATGTACAAGGATACCATGAACGCTGAGAATTACGACTATAAAAAATTCACATCTAGTAGTTTCTATAACCCTAATTCATATGCTGATTATGATTATGATTCTGATATGGACTATGATTTTAATTATTATGCTGATAATAGTCAGTATAAACATCATCACAACATTGAATATTACAAAAGAGAACGCAAAATGTCTATCAGCGGACATTTCATTGATGGAATTATGATTGATCTGTGTGATAAGAATGATTTCTTCAAGTTTGTAGATGACACTGTACAATCTATTGCTAAACGTCACATTGCACTAGAAAATAAAAGGTTCTATTGCACTAAGGCAAGCCAGCATTAGCTGATTTTGTAGTATTAAATCGTGTACTTTTTTCTAATATATGAATAATTTCATTACTGATATATTTCTCACATGTGATCATATAGCAAAGTATTTCCTCTAATTCTTCTTTACAATTGTCTCTATTAAAATCGTGTTTTAAGATAGTCCCAATTCCTATATTTATCATATGTCCAATTAAATATTGTATTGTTGAAATTAAGCATTCATCATCTGCTTCTATGCCATTAAAGTATAATTTACCATTAATATAATATGTTAGCTTTTCATTTTCAGTATATGAGAATTTAATACGGCCTACATAACTGCTATATTTAATATCCATATAGGATATACTGTCATCGTATTCAAGGCAATCAAACTCACTGATTTTAAATATTGGCCATTCTAGTCGATCCACATTATCTATCAATTGTCTAATTCTAGCAATTTCACAGCTATAATTCTCACTATTAGCAATAAAATCATTTTTATCAATAGAACTATCTAATATTTCCATATGGAATTTCTTGCCTGATGGTAAAGCAGGTATTTTAACAAAGAAATAACTCTTATTAGATATTACTGCATATGATTCTTTGCTACCTTTAATTATCATTTTCAATTAGAATTATCGGTTTTATTTGAATTGAAAAGTCAAATAAATGTCTAGATTTTTGTCTAATGTTGTGATTGGTAGAATCCCATCACCAAATACTGATTTTGTATTTGATGATGGTTTCATATATTATGAAGGACAACAATTAGACGTAACATTCATATCTGGAGGTTTAGTGTATTTAGTATTGTTTTATTTATATGAAAGCGATACTCATAAGTATTTCTGTGAAACATTCAAAATTAAGCCATTTAGCTATCTTGTGCCAGAATCACTATACTCAAATCGTGAACGTAAAACAGGTATTATCAATTTCTTCTGCTTAGCTCGTGAAATACCTGATTCATTTAATGCTAAACATAAGAATTGTTCTAGATATTTATTAGTGATGAATAGATCTTTGATGATAAATAGCAAATTTAAGATAATGGAATACAGAGGTTTATATGATCCAAGGCGATATCACTATTGCCTATTATTTGCTGATTATTATAGTCGATCAGGTAGAAATTACATGGAAATGTGTTATACCAGCAATATGCAATCTGAAATAATAGCATTGAATGTTCATGGATTTGAAGATATGCGTAGTATTGATAGCGAATTACTGAAAAAATTAATTATTAAATTAAAGGCAAAACTAGTTGTGTTTTGTATGGATAATGCGTATTGTGTTTTTGACTGTAAAAGCAGGAAATTTACTGATTATCATTCACATGTGAATAATCATTTACATGTGAATGCAAACGATGTCTATTGGTTATCATATATAAAGAATTATTATTACAGCAATAAGTTCAGTCATACTAAGTCAGCTAGATTCTAATTGAAATTATCTTTTTTATACAAAAAGCATCCAAAATGTACAGATTATGTTTAGATTATCCTGGTTTTGCACCATCTCTCAGTGTTTTCCTTACAGCTGCTACATTTTATGCTGGTATGGTGTCTGATCGCAATAATGCAATGGGGTGGTTTACTCTTGGTTCTCTATTCCTAATTAGAGGATATGTTGATCTTTTATATTTAAGAAATTGAATTTTTATTGAACTAAATATTAGTTCAATATTAGTTCAATATCAAACTGATATTTAACAAATGGAAATTATCACTACTAAATCAGGAAAGGAATTATTATTTGACAACACTATGTTTGTCTATAAGTATAGAGATATAAATATTTATGGAGTATTGGCAAATGATAATAAATTAGATGAGATATTAAAAATAATAGATTTAATATTTGATGGAGATTTATTGGAATATTTACTTGATAAATCATTTGACTATTTCATACAATATGTGTATTGTGTTATGGGTCATGGTGTTAAAACCATATGCGAGAAAATAAATACTATTACATTTAAGAGAATATTCAGTCATCCTAATGTTACTTGTATTACAGATGTAATTACTATCGAATCAAAAAATAGAAAACTAGTATTTAATGCAACACGTTGCAGTAGAATAATATATGAGTTCAGTATTGATAGACAAATAGTTTGCAGTGAAGAAATGAAGTGTCGATTAATCAGAAGCTTAGTCATGAATAATAAATCTTCAAGATATTAGTTATTTTTTTGAATTAATATTGCTAAATATTTGACTAAACGATAATTCTAAATGGAAATTATTACTAATCAAGGCAGAAAAATATATGTTAGCAATAATCCATTAGTATATAAATACAAGGGTAAAGTCATTACTTACACTCCTTATAATGAATATGTGTCATATGATAAATTGGATGAATATGCTGAATTCATTGATGCATTAGAAGATGATATATTTGAGTTCATTATGAATAACAAAGTTAGTTATTATGAAGAAACAATAATGCCAATTTTAGCATACAATTATCATGCTGAAGAATCATTAGATACTGATAACTTTAAAGTTACGTACATAGAAAGGGAATTAATAGAAATAAGAGTTGATGTTTATAATGAATATCGTAAATTGAATATAATTAGTTTTACAGATGTTAAATTTTCCATAGATGACAAGTCTATAACTTATGACCTGTATAGATCATCAAATAAGATGAAAAATGAAATACTAGGCAAATACTTAATTGGTAAATCAGTTAAATCGGCATTGTTTTGATTAGCTAATCAGTACTTTTTTTGAATTAATATTACTAAATATAGAACTAGATGGAAATTATCACTAATCAAGGCAGAAAAATATCTATCAGTAATAATCCATTAGTGTATAGATATAAGGGTAAAGTCATTATTCATTCTCATCATCCCATGCATATATTACATACCAAATTAGATAAATACGCTGAATTCATTGATGCATTAGAAGATAATATATTTGAGTTCATCATGAACAACAAGATTACATATTATGAAAAAATAATGATGGCAATTTTAGCAAGTAATTATTTCGTTAAGGAGTCAATTAGCACTGATAATTTTAAAGTTGCTTACATAGAAGATGGAGAGTTATTAAGAATAGACATTAATGTGTATAATGAACATCGTAAATTGAATATAATTGACTTTACTGATATTATATTCTCTTTAGATGATAGATCTGTGAGATGTAGCGAGATATCATCAGATAAATCAAAAAATAAAATATTAGGCAAATACTTAATTGGTAAATCAATTAAATCGGCATTGCATTGATGATATCAGTGCTTATTGATTATTTTTTGAATTAATATCGTCAAATATTTTACCAAACGATAAGTCTAAATGGAATATAAAAGGGTCGACTATGAGCATGGTACATACATTAATATCAAATGCGATGGCATAAAATATAAAATTGATGAATATAGATCATCATATCGTACATCCATAACTGTTTACTATGAAGACGGTAAGAGATTAAGTATAGAACGTATATGCGGTGTTGTTAATTTTATGATATGTGTACAATATATCAATGAACCAGAATTTACCTACAAAAATGATAGTGTTACTCGTATATTTAATAATATTACATGTACAGCAATACCAATTGAAGAAATATTTGAGATGGTTAAAACAATAATTAATCATTCATTCACAGTTAGACAAGCGAAGATGGAATATGACAGCATTGCGAGTAGAGATGTTGCCAAGAATTATAGTAAGCGATAACTGATTATTTTTTGAATTAATTTTGGCTAAAAACCGATAAGTCCAAATGAACTATAAAACGGTTACTTGTGGCGATAGGACTATGATCGACATTGAATGTGATGGCATAGAGTATAAAATCTTGAAGTATAATAATTACAGCATTATCTCTATAACTGTATGTTATCCAGATCGTGGTAATTTGTGCGTAAGTTATAGCTCCGTTCGCAGTACTTATCCAGATGACAACTATAGGATAACTGTTATATATGCCAATGAACCAGAAATCATCCACAAGAATAGTAGTGTTGCCCATCTATTTTATATGATGTCACAACCAACAATCTCAATTGAAGAAATGTTTGAGATGATCAAGACAATTGTTGAGCATTCACTTGCTGTTAGGGAAGCAAAGATCGAATATGATGCCATTATCAATAGAAATGTTGGCAAGAATTATAGCAAGAAATAAATTTGAATTTATATGTCTAAATAAATGTTACCTGATAATCCTATTGCTATAATTATATGGATAATTATTGTTGCAATTATATGCAGTATAATAGCTTTAATTGATTTGTTATGCTGCAAAAGCAAGTGTAACGAAGAATCGAAGCCACTTATTGTTTAATTTGATTTTTTATTATAATTCTAAATGAGATCTATTGGGGGAAGAAAATTAAGTGTAAGTATTAATCCAATAATATGCAAATACAAAGATATAGTCATTATGACATGTGATATAATATACAATGAAGGGAAGAATACAACGATGGCAAATGTTGAAGAATTTATAAAAAGAAATACTATGTTAGATAAATATGCCGACTTTATTGATGCATTAGAAGGAGATATATTTGGATTTATTATAAATAATACAATTGCTTATTTCAAAGATGTAGTGCGTAGTGTATTAGTGAGAAATTATGGTCGCAATAACTTATTTGATTATCCAAATTTCAGTATTACATTCACTAATTATCCACATATTCATATCAATATTACAGATGGATATCAGCAATTAGAGATAACCATAAACTGTGAACCGTCAATTATATTCACGTTGAATAATAAGACGTTTGAATACCATGTATGCTCTGAATCTGATGAAGTAGAAAATACTAAATTAAGTACTTATTTAATTGGTAAACCTGTTAAATCAGCGCGTTTTTGATTGACTAATCAGAGTGTTTTGATTGATTAATCAGAGTGTTTTGATTGATTAATCAAAACACCAATTATTTTTTGAATTAATATCGTCAAATATTTAGCAAGACTATAAGTCTAAATGGAAATTATAACTACTAAATTAGATAAAGAATTAATTTATGATCAAAATCAGCAATTATATACGTACAACAACATACCTATACCAAGAGAATTATTGACAGATGAAAGATTAGATGAAGTGTTAAAATTAATAGATCTAATAAACAGCAAAGAAATATTGGGATATCTACTTGGTAAATCTTTTGGATATTTCATAGAATACATTCATGATCTTATGAGTGTTATCATTACTGATATGAGCAAAAATACTAATACCGTGATTATTTATTGGTATTTCAATACTTATGATGAAGGTATAAATACTAATATAATTATCAGATCCGATAATAAAAAACTCACTTTTGTGTCAACTAAACTGGAAAATATGTGCACTTATAAGTTTACAATCGATAAAGAAGTAGTTTATCATAAACAACTAAAAGATGAACTGCTTGGTAAACACTTAATTATGTATGGTAAATCATCAAGGCGTTAATCAGAAATCCGATTAGTCGATCAATGCTTATTTTTTTGAATTAATACTTAGCTAAATATTATCAATACTTAGCAAAACGATAAGTCTAAATGGAAATTGATATTGATGGCAAGACAGTAATAATGCATAGACACAAGGATTGTACATATAAAGGTGTATGGATAAATCAATATAGTAATAAATTAACAAATGAAAAATTGATAGGAATAATAACAAACGATGACCATATTAAAGCATGCATCGAATTCATCGATACTCACCCAAATGATATGTTTGATCTTGTTATGGCAAATACATTCCAATATTTCAGTTTAGTAGTAGATCGTTTATTATTCTATAATGATTCACTGAATTTTAATGATAACTTCTATGTTGATGAATCAGATAAGAATCTAGTAATAAAGGGTCAAGACAAAACATTAACTGTAACAAGAGGACATTCATTATTCTGGGAATTATCATTTAAATTAGGCAATAAATCGTTGACGTATACAGTATGTAAACACAAATATGGTTGTCAATGCGATATCGCTTTGAGAGATGAATTATTGGGTGATCATTTAATTGGTAAACCTGTTAAATCGGCATTGTATTGACATTATCAATACTTACTGATTAACTAATCAAAGCACTGATTAACTAATCAGTGCTTATTATTTTTTGAATTAATATCATAAATAAATGGAAGTATATTACGAAGGCAAAAGATTAAATAATTTATTTTACTGCTCTTATGTTAGTGGAATAAAAGATAAAAATATTGAAGATTTTAAAGATGGAGAATTATTTGAGATATTAATTAACAGCAAATTTAGTGAAGTAGAAGAATTCTTATCACATATCACGTGTCCAATAGATGATTCACAGCCAAAGATTATTAATGGTAATTCAGAATGTATTATTAGATCCAAATACGGTGAAATATTAAACATAAAGACATTTTTAACCTATGATTATATCACATATATCATCTCATTAAATGACAAGACAATAAAATATGGTGATGTATTTGGTAATTCATTAAGTGATGAGGTATTACGCAAACATTTATGTTGTGTTAGTGTTAAATCAGCATTGCATTAATTGACTAATTAATGAGCACTGATTGACTAATCAGTGCAATGCTGATTTTTTTGAATTATTATTTCACTAATATACTCATGGAAATGATTATTAGAGGTGAAACAGTATCAATTATTAATAATGCTGAATTTTGGTATAAGGATATAATAGTCGGAGTATATAATACAAAGACGAATAAACTAACACTTGAAGATTATGATTATTTAATGGGATTGCGTATAGAATTCATTAATACTCATCCAGATGATATGTTCGACTTCATAATGAATCTTAAGTTTAGAGATTTTGATAGAGTCATAATATATCTAGTAATGAATAATAACATGAATAATTATAATAATAATTTCCATGCAAAATTGATAAACAATCGCTATATTGTTGCTGTCAAAAATAGCAATAATCTATTAATAGTGGGGTATTATATTACTTCAAATAGAACAATCTTTAGCATGAATAGTGTAATGATAGAATACAATTCTATTAATTCATGTGACTATAATAGTACACTTGGTAGTGCTCTTATTGGCAAATCTGTTAAATCGGCATTACACTGATCAATTGATCAGTGCTTAGTAATCAATAAGTATTGATTACAAATCAGTACTTTATTTTTTGAATTTACATTATCAAATATCTAACCAAAACGATAAGTCTAAATGGAAATTAATATTGATGGTAAGCAAATAACTATAACGAATAAAGGTGAATTCATATACAATAATTTAAAAATATATAAAACAGTAAAATCTGACTTAGAAGGCATACCAGATTATATTAAGGAAATCGACACAATAAAAGATCGCATTGATGTTGTAGATGCAATAATTAGTGGCGATATATTCGATCATATTATGAACAATACGTTTTATTATTTCTACGATACTATATGTTGTATAATAACATATAATAGAGATTATTTTACAAACAGTGAAGATTATATACAATATATAGAAATAACTACTGTATTAGAATACAGAATTAAAGGACCAACTAAAACATTAGTTGTACACGAGATATATGATATGATGTTAGGTAGATATAGAATTGTCCTAGACGATAAATCTGTCTATTATAAATCTTGTTTTGGTCATGAACCATATATAACCACTTATTGTACAACACCTATTTGTAATGAAATTGTGGGCAAACATCTAATAGGTAATTCTGTAAAATCAGCATTGCATTAATTAATCAGTGCTTAGTAATAATAAGTATTAACTAATGCTTTATTTTTTGAATTTCCATTATCAAATATCAAACCAAAACGATAAGTCTAATTGAAAATGGAATATTTATCTAGAGGAAGAATCATTACTACTACTGATAAGTATCGCTATTACTATAAAGGCTTTGTCATTCATAAAGATTATTCACTAACGACATCAACAGATTTCGATCCAAGTGAAAAATCACATGAATTAATGGATATAATAGATATGATCCATGATGGAAGTTTATTTGAACATATAATGAAAAATACATTCTTGTATTTTTATACAAAGATATATTACTTGATAATTGTATTTAATAAGGATTATATCAGCATTAGTAGTGCTGAATCGTTTCGTGCAATTATAAATAGAGATATGGTATCAGAAATTCATATTTGTGATTTAGTCATAAATATACAAACTGAAAGATCTGGAATAAGATTCATATTTACATTGCATGATAAGACAATTAATTATCTTTGCAAACATATATTTGCCAGTCAGCATGATCAGTCATGCAAGAATTTCTGCAATGAGATAATTGGTAAATATTTGCTACCTAGATCAGTTAAATCTGCATATAAAAAATAATAGCAATTTAATAAGCACAAAGGCTGATACTCTTAGTGTTTAATTTTTCAATTAGAGAAATAGTGTTTTTGAATAATGCAATTAACATTTTATCACATTCATCTTTATGATTATAATATTCTCCAGTTTTAAATAATTTATTGACGTATAATAATTCATCAAAATCACTTACATACCATGATTTTTTATGATGAAATTTATCAAATGAGATATAATCGTCTTCGATCTTACCATAATATATCATTTCATCTTTATATATACCAAAATTTATATTATTTTTCCAGATGGTTAAAACCATACAGTCATGTTTAGGGTGTTTATTATCGCTTAATTCTGTATAAACTTGTTCACTATTGACAATAATAGTCTTCATATTTATTATTTGGACTTATAAAATCAAATTTAAAAATGACTAGATATACACTATTAGGAGGCAAATTCCATGAAATACATAAATCCATTGATACTTATAAATATACAACATTAACGCTATCACCAAATCATGTATGTTTATCGTTAGGAGGTATTATCGGGTATACAAATGAATTTGTTAATTCAATTAAATTAACTGAATTAACAAATTCATTTATCAATTTCTGCTCTAATAAATATAGTTGCGATTATAAGATAAACATTACAGAAGATTTAGAATCAATAATGGATCAAGTTATGTATGTATATAAGGAATTAAAGCAGCGATTAAAGTTAATTATGAAAATCGGTGGTAGCATTGAAAGCGATATGCAAACTAAAATGGATAATGAAAAAGGTGATTATTCGATAGGTGGTTATGTATTAAGTATTGGTGGCGATGATGATAATGTAGAATTCGGTAGAGATAATACAATTATAATCAAATTAAGTGATAATTTTATAAGTTATGTTAGAAGTATTATTGGTAAAAATAACAAAGATTCATTAGCAGTTTCGAAAAAAGCAATATTAATTATTGGTTATAGGGTTTATTGCATTATAGCTAAACCACTATAAGTACGTGCTGATTTAGCTCTTGGTGGAAATGCTAAAGATCTAAGTGTATCTGATTCACAAAGATCTATTTCTTCGCCATCAATATCATCCAATTCTTCAAACGTAGTGATACCATCTGCTGATTTTTCTAATTTAAATACTTCTATTTTTGACCATACGTATGTAAGTTCTCCATCTATTATTTTTTCTTCCTCTTCGGCTCTCACATATAATTCACCTATATAGAAATTGCAATACATCCAATCAAAACCATAGTCAACTCTATATTTTAATCTATCTTCACATGAAGATACATAAGGGCATAAATTTGGCATAGCGAAGTTAACTACGACATTAATTAAATCCTCATTAATTGGCACGTCAATATCAATACCGATTTCCATTTTAAATTATAAAAAATATTCAATTAATTTGCGAATTAGTTAGCAGCCTTGAATAACGGTTGTTGTGAATACTTATCAGCTAGATCATCAATTTGCAGGCAGATTCGCTCTTCATAGACTCTCATCAACATCGATATTCGCTTGATTTGTCCATAAATATCTTTGCAGTCCTTCAATTCAAAATCATAAAGCATATCAGAGTATTCAGAAATTAATTCCTTACTGATTGGAGCATAGCTGCATTTGAATATGCTGAATATTCTCAATTTTGCTTCTTCACCTTCATCAGAAAACATATAATCCTTAATACAAATAGATGCATAAATAGGAATCCTAGATTCAATTGGATAAAACGTGTATACAAAATTAGAGTAATCATTACTACAATCAATCTTCTCATTATGATCCACATCGAATTCAGTATCAGCATATAAATCGTTGAAATCAGAAAAGTCAACTTCTAATTTTGCTATCTCATTGATTAGCTTACTTGCTCTCATGAACTCATCTAATAATCTATCAGAAAGAATTCCAGGACCTTCAATAGATTTATAATCTGAATTATCCAAATTATCTAATTCTTCTAATGACTTATCGCTAAATATGCATTTTTGTATATAATATTGCAAATCTTCATCAATATAATTGATATAGCTTTTACCATCCAATTGCATATATGATAAATCACTGATGTATTTATAATAGGTATTAAATACATTAATAGCGATACTCATACCTCTTATTACATTTAAGCAATGATAATCTCCATCTATATCATCCCTTTCAGTGACAATCATGCTCGACCTATCAAATCTCTTATTGATGTATATAAACATTATCGCTGCTAATTCTCAATTAAATAAATCAAAAAATCAATTATTTAGCAGCTTTAATGCGCAAATTGTAAGTATTAATGTGTTCTATTTCTATACCGTTTTCATAATATAAATATGAGTCTCTAGTACTTATTATTGCTGGTTTACCTTTACGATGTAATTTATCATTCTTATACCAGTAGAATATACCTTTTTTCTTATCGATTATAGCAGGTAAATCATTGCTTCCGTGAATTTCACCATGTTTGTATCTGTATATAGTACCATCGCGAGTAATAATTGCTGGTTTGTTGTTATAACTGTGAGGATTACCAAACTCATCAAAGCTACAATGAACAGCGACTTTATCTTTACAAAACACACAACCCATTATTATAATTCTCAATTAAATAAATCAAAAAATTAACCATTAATAATATAATTCATAAATGCTAACCTTAATCTATCTAAAACCAGTATTAATCCAACATCATTACCTATTTCTATATGTTTTACATAATCATATGATTCATCATTATTAATAAATGTATGCATATGATAACCAGTTGGGTCTATAGTAGCGACACCAGCAGGATGACTAATACCATTATTTATGTTTTTTAGTATGATACACACAACAGCATATCCACATAGTGAATTTTCACCTATATAAATAATTATTTCTGATGTAGGAGTAGATGCTTTTATTATGAAATCTCCTCCTATTTTCTGATATTCATTAACTATTTCAGACAATAAGTTGAAGTTATATCCTTTAACTTTCATGCCTAATCGGGTAAAGAATATTATAGTCATTTGCATAGCTAGTTAAAAAATCAATTAATTGCGTGCTGATTTGACTCGATTTTGCCTATTAAATATGCTGAGAATTTCATATATTTGCATGCGATATAGATACTCATACTTTTCCATTAATACTAATAATTCTTCAAGAAATGATTTATATTTAGGATGTTCAATGTGTAAAGTTCTAAGGAATTCAGCCAATAATTCATTATCCCAATTAACATTCATAGTAAATGAATTACATATTTCTAATACAGTAGATTTAGATGATTTAATAACACAGCATTTCTTGCCACAAGCATTGCAAATACCATATTTCCTTTTTGGAATAGTAATAGTAGCATTAACAGGAACTGCTGTAGGCAATGTAAATGATATATTTGAATCAAATTTTGATGATTCACAACAAAAATCTTCAATTGAATATGTACCAGCTGGAGAATATTCTTTACTCATATCGACCTTAATCTCATTTACTTCATTAGCTACACTGATACATTTAACTATTTGATCGAACATTCTATCTGATATTTCATCAATAAATCCTTGCTTATTGTAATTGATTAATTCCTCGATTATATCTGAATCAAACATTGCAATACCGACACTACAAGTAACATCATAATCAGGATATAATATTCCTGCTTCACCTGATAAATATTGTACATATCTACAATCATCTGTACCTGCTTCTACTTTTATATCAGTTATTTTTACCATGTATCGTGCATATGGGATACCCCTAGTGCGCTTTATTATATCGCTTTTGCATGTTAGATTAGGCACGTTCAAATACATTTATTTCAATTAAAGAAATCAAAAAAAAATCAGCAATATTGTGCTAATTAGTTTGCAATACAAATCGCATAATCACACAGCGATATGTCCTCGATACCATTACGAGACCAGCACTCATAGTCTTCATAATTCTTATACACAAATACATATCTTATAGTAGGTATTCTATCCAATATAGTTACATCATCTGATACAACTGCTACGATGTTACTATTTACAGCAATATCGGATTCATTAATGTTGTTTGATCTAAGCCCAGTAATGTATAACACGTATTCGCCATCAGTGTAAAAGCAGTTATTTTTAATAGCAGAATAGCTATCATTCTCGTTCTCGTAAATATGCATAATCGGTAAATCGCTATCATTATAATGCATAAAATATCTAGGACGAATATCGTAAATATTGTCGCTATTATAATTAACATCATAATGCCAATCGGGTAATTCCAAATCTTCAATTAGAAATTTAATATCTTCAATTGTTTCATCATATAAATCAAAGCAGAAATAAACACAACGCAATTCGCCAAAATATGAGCAAATAATTACAGTTAATATTTCTATATTATCCTTATTTTTAAGCATAAATCCAGAACAATTGTCATATATTTTACATAGTCCCTTATCAACATAATGTTCAATATTAAACATACATTTATATTGCTTAATCTTCTGCTTGAGCAATTCAAGCGATTTGACTAAATTACTGATCATATTTACTATAGTTAAAAAATCAATTATTTAAGCCTTATTCATTAATGCTTTGATTGATACAAGCAATTCTTCATTGTTTTTCAATTGAAGTTTTAACTGCTTAATTTCATTATTTTTTATTTCTAAATCACGCTTGCATAACTCTAATTGAGATCTTAATTCTACTGTTTCATATTGCTGTGTATCACTGATAGTATTAGGTACAGCAATAGTGTTAATTGATTGTCTAACAATACAAAGAATAGCGTCTAGAATTTGTTTATCATTACTAATGCCATTCTCAAATAATTCACAATGAGTAATTTTATTATTTAAAAACATAGTAAATCCTTTACTATCTCTAGTATATTTTATATGAGTAATGCCATTAGTGAATATTTCATTCATTATATCTACGCTACCTCTATTAGCATATAAATGACTACCTATTACTATGTCAGGATTAATAACTGATAAAAATGCAGTAGTGATAAGACTAGTAGTATAAGAATTGCTTGTAAATGGTACTCCTGAATAGATAGTAATATCGCTATTAACAGTTGTAGTGAATCCCAACGCGTTATAGATAGATTCTTTGCTTACTAAAATCTTACCTACATCTACTTTATTAAGTACAGTACTAATAGCATTATATGATCTAGGAGTTAAGTCCAATTCACTAGTCAATAATTTGCAAATTAATCCTGTGCAATCTAAAATAGTAATCATTATTAGTCAAAAAATATAATTCAAATATATTATTATTACAGATATAATAAATGCCTACTTTTAATGTTACTATTTATAATTGTACTGGCAAACCGCTGAGTTTGACTCTAAGTACTAGAGCATCTAGTTCTAGTCAGCAGAATCCAGCAAAAACAATAAATAATATACAGCCATATACACCCAATACTAATTATACAGGTATCAGTGAAGAAGTCACTTATCCATATACATCATTCATAGTTAATAATACTGATTCAATTGGACGTTCAGATTATTATAAGTTAACCGGTACAAAGACAGCACCTAGTACACCTCAATGGAATTATACACTCATAATAGGCCTTTCACCTGATATATTAATTGACGCATATGGAAATGATATTACGAGTATTACGCAAAGTATAATTAGTGGCGATTCATGTACTGTTAGCATTTGTGGCTATATCTATATGAATTATTATACTGTCATACTGACTAATATATTGATGATGTTCAGTAACGCAAAAGCGGCTATTAAAACTATATTTATTATACTTATGGTATTTTTAGTAGTAGTTATATTGGGAACAGTAATAGTAGTTGCTGTGATGAGATACAAAAAATCAAAAGCATAATTACATAGTTTTAGCAGCGGACTTGGTTGCAGGTATCGCAACAAATCGCTGATAGGTATCATCGATGAATTCAATAATACCCTTTTCGTAAGCAACAAGATAATTCAAAACCTCCGTCATCAACTCCTCATCAGGTTCATTCATACAAGCAAGTATGCGCTCAGAACTATACTCAATGGGTATAGTAGCAAACATACCATTAGTAGCGAACACCTCCAAAGTTTGAGTAGATGAATTTTCCAAATTCACAACACCACAAACACCCAATTTATTGCAGCAACAGTCATCGTAGTCATAACAACAACGCAAATCAAACAGTATCTCATTGTAGTTGCACATACCCAAGTAATCCAAAGTGTAGTTATGCACAACTGGAACACTAAGATCAATCTCAAAACTCAGCAAGCATTTCAAGTAGTTAAATACTCGAATAACTGAATCTCTCACAGCACCTTCAAACTCAGTAGCGTTTTTTACATCCTCAACAAAGAACTCGCTAAATAACGGTCCAGGCAACTTGTATTTGCTAGAAGCCAAGAGTAATGAATTTTTGTAATAGTTCAAGTAGCATTTTTGGTCTGATTGAACATAGCCAATACAAGCAGAATTGGAATTAGTACATTGCATAGATATCTTATTTCTTCTAATCGAAAATTCGCACTCATAGCCATTAAACATGGGTTCAACTAAGTTGAACTTCTTATTAGGTAATCTAATCTTCATTATAACGGCTTAAAAGGGAAAAAAATCAATTATTTCTTACCAAATTCTCTTCTTTGAACATAATAGCGATTCTTATAGTCGCCTTCTAAATGCTCATTGGTATATAACAACGAGGCAATTCTCATATGAGGATCAAATTCACGCTTCTCGATTTGACCATTTACTAGCGTATATTCATCGCAATTATGCCAAAAGTATTGCAAAGTCGGCATAACTTCAAATGACTTCTTTATAAATTCATCATCGAATTCACCATTAACTGTAATACCAATAGAAGATTGCCTAGAAAGATAATCTAGTGACTCATCGGTATTACTTACATAAATGCTTATATATCGGGAATCGCTAAAATAATTACTCATAATACATAGCAAACTGTAATGGGTATAAGGACTATTGTGATTGAGTTGGTCATAATGGAAATCAGGTATGCCAAATAACTTGATCATTTTGATGCCGTGTTCACAGTCATTTATAGTAATCTTTGCTGGTGGCAATTCAACAGACATGATTAGCTTATTTCTAAGCATTACTCTAATGTTAATAGAATCACCTTTAATATTAACTACTGTTCCATTTGCTCTGAAATTATTAACACCAATAGGCACTACTTTCCTCAAAAGTATATATTCAGTGCCTTCTAATAAATACCTGCAATTATCGCTTATCTCTTGGCAAAGATTTGCAATTGATTGTATTAAAGTCAACATCTATTTGCTAATTAATAATTCAATTAAATTGATTTTTATATTTGCAATTGTATGAAGCTTGAAGTTACAATTGACGATAGACGCGTTTGCCACATTATTGTGGATGACGAAGAATTATTCACTGTAGTAATGATAAAACCATACATTGCTGAAATGTGTAATATGCATATTCCGCTGTCTTGGCTAGTAAAAAATGATACTGAATTAGGCAGAAATCCAGAAGGATTTGTCAAATCAGTAATCGATCAATTAATAGAACATCGTAATAATTATATTGCCTTAATCAGCAAAGCACCTAAATTATACATTCGAATGCCTCCTGATGGTGTAAATGTTAGAGTTGATAATGGCAAATATAGAGGCGTGTATTATCACAGCAAAGATAAGAATGATGAGTATGAGAAGGATGATCATTTCATCATAGTTGGTTATTACTCCATTAACATCACTAAGGATGGTAAAGCATATGTTAATGGTGAAGGCAAATCATTCTTAATCGAATATGAATTACTTGATTGCGATTATGATGAAGATGTGTTTGTTAATAGTGCTATCAGCTATATTGATTCTGTTAAGGCATTAATTCACTTTCCTAAACCAATTACGAACGTAAAATCTGCTCATAATTGTTAATTTTTTTGAATTTTATATAACTTAAATATGGAATCTATTAATTACGTATACGATCATGTTGAATATCAGTCAGACGTTGACAGCTACAAAGTTGATGATGTTTTAAGTGCTCCTAAATTTGAATCTGCATTACTGACTTATCCTCTTGATTTGCTTACTGATTATAGCTCATTTATTGGAATATTTTACAGCAATCGTTGCCAAATATTAGCAGTAGTGAGAGCATTTCATCCATTAATTATTGATTGCATTAATTTATACAATCAATTAATCAGTAGTATGCCTACATTATGTGTTTGCAAATTACCAAAATCCATACCAATTAAATGCAGAGATATGTATTACGGAGGCGATTCACTTCTGAGATTTGTTTCTGTTAATTATGAAATTGTATTTGATAAAGACGAAGGTAAAGCAATAGTCATATTAGGGAAGTATACTACTGAGGAAAGATCATTCAAGCTGAACTTAGTAGTCACAAATGAACGCTTCAACTATAATACTTTTATAAATTCAATTGAAGATTTCATGGAAATTGTTCATGAGCGACTTGTTTGTTTCCCTAGAATGCCCATTCACAAAAAAGCTAATTAAATATATAATTGTTTTTTATGATTATGGATATAATTACAGATAAATATGGCACTCATATGTCTAAATTAAATGGCGTATTGCATAGCTTTAATGATGAGCCTTCATGGATACATATTAATGGATGCAAACGCTGGTATAAGAATGGTCTAATGCATCGCGATAATGATTTACCAGCTGAAGTAGATTCGTCTTTAATGGTATGGTACAATGAAAATAAGATACATCGTGAAAATGGTAAACCTGCTTGTATATATAGCAATGGTCGTGCTGAATGGTGGACAAATGGTAATTTTATCAGCTATTGTAATAATTATAATCCACAAAGAAACATCAAACGTGCAAATTATTAATTAAACATTTGCCAATTCTAACAAATTATATATTTTTTAGGTATTAATGGTCAGCATAAAGTTAATTTGTGGGCAATGGAGGCCAGGCTATGTCACATATGGAAACGGTATTAAGTATTATCCAGGCAGATTAATTATTGAAAGGCGCAATCAGCGATTCTCCATTTATTACAATCACAGCGATACATATAATTCAGGCATATACATTAATGATTCATTGGTGTATAAATGTGAGCTATTATCGGATTGTATTATAAGTGAATTAAGTGGTAGAGTTGATTGTCAGCGATTGAAGAAATTAGCTACTGATGGATTATTTCAATTGGAAATAGAAACTGTGATAAGATTAATTAATACTTTGTATGATAGATTAGTCGACTTATCCACTACAATCAAAGCAGATAATCAAACAATAATTAACTTTTATAATGCCTTTAATGTAAAAGTTGAAGTTGATATAGAAGAAACAAAAAACAAAATAAATGCTGCCATACATAGCGTTATGAGATCAACAGTCAAATCGGCTAAGAGTATTTAGCATCGGCTAAGAGTATTTAGCCTTGAAGTTGCATTGCAGCCAAGTTATACACATCCAAGCGATAATACCAAATCTCATTCAATTCTTGTATATACTCGTTTAATTCAGAACAATATCCTTCATGTCTAACATAATAATAACCGTTTTTGATTATCAATTCATGTTCAACTAATGTCACATGATTAATTGTAGGCAGTAAGATATATTTGAGTTTAATACAATCGATAATTTCGTCAATATGAGGATTGCTATAATTGGCAAAATTAGTGAGAGATGCAAGCACTTTCATTTTTGGTGGATTATCAAACTTAATAGCATCGTAGTGTTTAACTGAAATACCACAAATAAGGAGTTCGTTCATGTAATCGGGAAAGCTGATTCCATTTGATTTATTATAGTCGCTAGTAACAAGCAAAACACTAGAGAAATGTGGATAATAATGACATAATCCAGGAGTGTAATGCCTTTCTCGTCTGCGAGGATCGCCAATAATAGTAGACATGTAATACATTAATTGGATATCAACACCTAATTCCTTTTTGCGTCTTTCTTCATTATAAACGCAAAACCCCATATCAACGAACTCATCGACTAGTGTTTTTTCAATACAAGAACCAGATATTAAGCTACCAGTAGCGACTTGACCATTCTTTGAAATAAGCATTCTGATAATCTCAGCGATATTGTCATTATTAACTCTAATATTGCCATATAATACATTACTGAGATCAATCATGTATAAGACACCAAATTGCAATTCTGAGTCAAATCTATAATAATCAGGGACTCTAGTAACGGTTCCTTTACGATTAGCAGGAGTATGGAACGAGCCAAAGTTGAAATTACCATCTCTACCATTATCGAAACTTCTAGGATCATGTCGCATGGTTAATTCATCGGAGAATTTATTTAAATAGCTGTATTGCATACTCATGCCATATCTACAACCATCTAAATCGAGTAAGTATGATTTATGCATTGTAACATAATAATAAATAAAATTCAAATAAAAAATTAATGATATTTGCCTATATTAGGAACGCATTTACGTCTTCCTAATGTACTACTACTCAGTATTGCTATCCTGAGCAAATAGTCACAATTGCAAACATCAGTACGACTATATTCAATGCATTCATCTTCGATCCAAACATATTGCAAATTCTTCATTTGTTCAAATAATTCTCTTACATATGTTTCATCATTTTTTGCCAATAATACGCCTCTAATATACCTAATATCAGTCAAAGTATATATTGATTGCCTATTTGACTCAGTAATCTTTATATATTCGCAATGAGGTATTTCATCATCAGTAATAGCGACTAATTTATGTAAATCATCTCTAGTTAATATATTCGGATAGATAGATCTTCTATATTCTCCATTAAGAAATATATTAAAATGGAAATCAGGAACATTGTATAATTGTATAAATTGAAATGCATAATGTTCATTTACAGTTATGGAATTCAGCCTGATTTCAGCTACTATTTCATCGCCAGCATCTATTATCAGAAATGATCCACCTTTTTGTAATACTTCTGCCGGATTATCAGCTTCTGTAGCCAATACAGCAGAATACCATTTAGTAGACATACTATTATTGGCTATTTCCTTTGCTAAGTTGTTTATAGAATCAATCAATCTCATAGTTCAATTAAAGCTATGAGAAAAATCAAATTAATTTGATTAATTAGTCTCAATTAAATAAATGTTTATTGAATTTAAGCAGCCTTACACAGATAAGATCTATTCAATTAAGAATTATGGTCATGGTGAATTATATGTTGAGATAAAATCACGCATAACAATAATGTACAAAAGCACTATAATATATGTAGAAGATAGAGATAGTAGCATTATGTATATTAAACACATACCAGTACTGATTAATTCGAGTATTTTATATCCTAATTTGGCTCATACAATTGATAAAATATTAAATATAGTTAAATGCTATGATGCAATACTGAGTGAGATTAATGACATGACCGTTGATAACATCAACGATATTGCTGATAACAACAATAATATCGATATTATTGAGGATGATATTATTCATAAATCATATAAAAAAGAAATAGCTAGTATGGAATGCGGTCATGCTTTGTTGTTTCATCGATTTGGCATTGTTGAAGCTATCTATGTCAGTGGTATTGATTTATCTCATTTAATAGGACAAATTGGTGATTATGATGCTGGTAATTTAGTGATTGCTTTGAATAATAAAGTTAATCAAATTGTCAATAAGAATATTGCTATTATTTAATTTGATTTTTTAATTAAAGTAATAATGTTTGTGAAATTCGATGATCCAAAAATACCCAGCAGTTATAAAGTTACAGAATATGATTCACCTATACATGGTATTGGTATTACAAAGGATGCGATATATTTGCGATACAATAATAGATGTATTTATAAACAAGAATTAACTGAATCACATGGTTGCATTATTATATGTGGCAGAATGTTTAACACATTTGCATTTATTGATGTTGGTAATTTGAACAGGTGTTCAATTGAACATTCATTTGGATTAACTGAATTATCAGCAGAGATATCATGTATAATAGATATTTATGATTCACTGATTAAAGAATTCAATGCCATTGGTTTAACTGTTACTCCTGTATGTGATAATTGCGTATTTTTATATCCCATAGTGTCAAAAGATATGGGATGTGTTGTGAATAATACTACTCTATTCGTTATAAATGATCAAAAAACATTAATAGTACAAGTTTATGGTTTAACAGTTGGAGAGTACGATTTAATAAATCCATTAACACCTGAATTGCTTGCATCTATAACTAAATCAATTAATTGCAAGGCACATACTATAATACAACAAGTGATTCCTGTTTATTCTAGACCATTTAAATCAGCAGCTAAAATTAATTAAATATTTTTTATAAGTCTAATTTGAATTTGTAGATTTGATTGGTATTTGACATCTATCTTTGAAGTGATCTCTGACATAATCCTTAATACTGCGATTGGTTATAAACTCATTAAAATTACTTTTATGGTCTATAAAGTCTTTCTGATATTCCTCGAAGCTTTGATTATTCCATTCAAATACGTGATAATCAAAAACAATAATTATTTTATCAACCATATAATTGCTAGTTACTATTGAACACATATTAGTCACTAATTTATATGCTACTTCATTCATATTATCAATACTGATTGCTAATATTTCCGATTGTAAATAATCACCAACATATAGACTGTTATATAAATCGCAGTGATGGTAAAATATGCATTTATCATAATAATCAAAATAATAAGTGCATTCGTTATGACTATAAACTAGTCGCTCTTTATTAACAAACACATTTGGTTCTACAGGATAACTATAATCAGTGCGTTCAGAATAATACGAATAATAAGGTATAGTTGCATATTTTATATTATCAGAAGTAATGTAAAATGTATATGGTTTAATGCTGAAATAATTGCAGAAATCTTTGAATATATCATCGTCAATAACATAATACATTATCCATTTACCCTTTGCGAGCTTTGCCAGCGATATACTATTCTTTGATATATCAATATATAATCCCTTATTATGGACAATATAATCATCTAAATAGCTTATTCCTTTTGGTAAGTTTTGCAGCGTTTCAACATTAATCATTTTGGTAAAGTCTTCATATGTTTAATTAACATAAAAATTGAATTTCAATAAGACATTTAATAAAAATGGTATTAAAAACAGTAGTCATTAACGATAAAGGCATTACTACTATTGTTGGTGAATATGCTCCAAATATTAAAACTGATAAAATTATATTTTATTCATATGATGACAAGTTAACTGATATGGATTTTATTCATGACGAATTTGTATTTAGTAGACATGGAACAAATACTCATACATATGTCATTAATTATAAACAATTAACATTTGAATTAACTTCTAATTTAACATTAATTATTGATTCTATTGCTGAATTATACTATTTGGATTATGATGAGCAGCTATTTAATAATCGATATGATAAAGCAATATCAGTTTTAAGTAACGTTGAACAGGAAATACATAATAGCCATTGTTCATTAACTAATATTGTTGAATTATAATTCTTATTTTTCAATTAGAGTTATCCTTTTTTAGTCGAAGCTAAAAAATAATTACTTATTTGCGCGCAGATTTAGTGCTGTGAATAAGTTTCACATCTGAATCATTGGAGATATCGTTACCATTTAAGTACTGTTTCACTTTATCTTGATTAACATAAAACATATATTTGTTTTCAACTACTACGAATTTCTCAGAATTGCTAATATCGAGGCATCCTTTTACTACTTCTCCATTATATCTAGTGAAAAATTGTATGTTGTCTAATAGCTTTTCTGTTTGTTCTATTCTTTCAGCTAATAATCCATTAACAGAATCTTCATAATTAATATCACAGACATACATGATCTTTTGACTACCTATATGTAACTCATATATTAAAATCTGATTTGAAATTCTAGTATTAATTTCACGCCTATAGCAAAACGTGTCTTTACTAACTAATAAATTTCTAAGAGGGAAATTATGCTGAAATATTAAGTCCTTTACAATGTAATCAATACTATCATATTTCCTATTGCCGTATCTAAACTTATCGCCTATTATATTTAGCATTACTCCACCTTCACTATGTTTGATAGTGTTATTTTCTTCATCATATAAGAATCGGCCTAAGAATATCTCTAATTCATCAGTTGAAATATCATCACTCACTGATATCGGTAATGCACCATGCTTATCTCTATGAATTCGCACTAATTTGCCACCAACACATTGCATATAAAAATTATCTAATCCAATGATTTTATCATACGCAGTCGATATTGATATCTTATAATAACATATATTAGTTAATATGGTTTTAAATTGTTCCATTTGTTTGCCTGTTAATGAATCATTATATTTGATATCAAGTGAATAAGTATACCTATACAACTTGAATATTTTTGATACACCTTCTACTAGTTCCACTATCATTATTATTTTTCAATTAGAATTATCATTTTTTTAGCCGAAAAAACATAATTACTTAGCTGATTTATTCTTGCTGATATAGCTGACATAGGGTAAAGTTGATACGTCTTTACCCAATAAGTAATTGGAAATGCGATCTTGAATCAGTGAAGAACAATCATCAGTATTAAACAATTTGGTATTTATTATTGCTTGACAATTACCCATAATAACACGTATTTCATCTGATCCATGATAAGCACCAGCAACTTTAATGATGTTTTTAGCCCCATCACTGAAGTAGCTGAATATAGACATACCAGGAATAACTGATTTAATAAATTCTATATCATTGATAATTGCATCATAGCAGTTATAGTTGTTGTATTCTCTATAAACAGAATGAGTATAGCCGTTAAGATAAACAGTTAATTTCAATTGAACTTTATCATAATTATGCACTGCAGAATATCCAATTACAAATCCATCAGCAGTAATTATTGAATTGATATTTGAGAGTTTAAAATAGTCGCTGAATTTGCTATATAATTGAGCATATGAATAACTACCAACTAAAACATAGCAGTTAGAAACACCGGGTGTAGGATTGCAAATAGGGCATTCAAATATTAATTGGTTATTAATTATGCCGATACTTAATCCATTATGTTCAGTAGAATTACCTAATATAATAGTTCTATTTAGTGCTTCTCTGAATAAGCGATCTGTATAACTATAACTTTGATAGCTACGATTTTCAATTGAACCTATGGCGTAATTTTCATCGTCAAACTGAAATTTAGTATTGGCTAAATTAAGTAATTCATCTATTTCATCATTAATGGAAATAGTGTAATAGCACATTTTAGCTCTGAATGATTGCAATATATCTCTTTCATTTTTGCATAATTTGTCCTCATCAGCTATACTAACTGTGTAATAATGAACTGATAATTTAAATGGCAAGTTTAATATTTCCTGCAATTCTGTCATGTATTCTTATTTTTGCATTAAAAATTCAATAAAAAACATATATTTAATTTAACTTGAAGCGCGAATATACTACATCAGCCAAATTGACTCCATGAGCATTGTTTTGCATTTCAGCAAGAGTGAAGTCAGTATTATATTCATAACCACCAACACCATTCTCCAGCAAAATGACTTTCTTGACAACTTCACTATTAGCAAATTCGATGAATTCCTTTATGAATGTTTCATTGAGACCATCAATGTTAATAGCTACTAATTCTGAATTGAACTTTAGCAAATTGCGCAATACTTTTTCAGAATAAACATTAATCAACATGCAAGGATCAGTAAAATATTCACATAAATCAGTATAGCCATGTTTATGATTGATATTAGTGAGAGTCTTAACGAATAATCTGTACTTGCCATACATATAGCAAGAAGCATTAGTAGAGCAATTAAATACACCTTTGAGAGAAGGAACATTGTAAATGTGGAATGGATAAGTCATCATTGCCAGCAATGTGACTTCGTTAAAATTATACTCAAATGGTCTTAAATCGAATTCTTTAACTAACTCATTAAAGCAATCAATATCATCAGATTTAATGTTTACATTGAGCCTATTAACAACTGCTACTAATAAATTGCCTTTTTTGACATGTAAATCTCTTCCTACTCTTTCAGCAGTGAATACGCCAAAATTACCAGCCTTTAATTTGCCTAATTTGGTTTCAGCAATAGGTCTCATTTCTCAATTCGATACTATATGATAAATTAAATTCAAAAAAATAAATGCTTATATCTCTAATTGAACTTGATAAGTGGTTGGATTATCTCATTTAGCAATTCAGTATATAACCTTCTTCTAGTTGGATCATTTATATCATAGCAATATCTGTCTTTGATTAGATATTTAATATTATAATCACTTAACATATTAGCTAATACACTAGGATCTAAAACATTCAAAATATCAGCAGCATTCAATTTGACAATCACTCCTATAAGCAATTCATTTTGATATTCAGCCAATTTACTTATTTCTGATTTATCAATGCAAATAACATGTTTATAGGGTAATCGCGAATAAGCAGTTCCATCAGTTGTATCGACTACTATTGGTTTAATTGAATTATCAGGCAAAGATGATTTAATTGCAATTACATAATCTGATTTGTCTAATCGCCTAGATAAATTAGATATGAATCTAGGAAATAATTCGCCATTAATAGTACCCGATATATAATGCAAATTGTAATTGAACTTTTTAAGATCCATATCAATGATAAACTGTTTTAGCAATTCCATGTTGTCGTCTAACACTAATACTGGCAACATGTCAGATGGATCTTGAGCAACTTTATACAAATACGCTATTGTATTAGCTACTCCATGTATCCGTCTAGTAATCATTAGCGTATAGCCAAACTGATTAGCATCATAGCCACTAGATTTTAATTTAGGTATTATCGATTCTTGCTGACCCATTATTTATAATAGGCTATATATTTAATTAATTGATTTTTCTATGCTTTATCGCATCTTACAATGTTTAACCGTCATATTAATCCGTGCAGAAATAACAATGAAAATATTTGTGGAGAATTGCTTGAATTGAAATATGAAGAAGGTCAACAATGCATTTTCTTCGGTAATACTCCTCTGATTACCTACGATACTGAGTCCATCTTTATCGCCCCTAACTTGATTGCTTACCGTGCTTCTAATCACCCCCGACGTGCTTTTGCTGATAATCAGGAAAACAGAGCCATATTCGCTGATATCAGACGCATGGAGAATCTTGCCTTTGAATTATTGGCTAGAACTGCTTCCGCTGCTATTGGAGGATCTGATGTGGACATCGAAACCGATTTAACTTTTATTGATAATGGTGTATATACTAATATCAATAGAGTCTTCTTCGAGATCGATTACAAGTCGCTACTGCTCAAGATCGGTGTTTTCGGCTGCCATTTAAATCTCCGAGAACATGCTCCTGAAATGGCTGAACTTATTGAAGAGACTAGAGGCAGAGGTGATGAGTTCAAGGCTATTGTTGGGCGATTCTTGCGATTGGTTTACACAGACATTCTCAACATTCCTAATATGTTGAATTTGAATGTTCGTAGACAAAAGCGAGTTTGCTAATTTTTGATTTTTGATTTTTTAATTATAGCAATGCTGGTTAATATCTTCACTCATAGCGAATCACAGCCATACTTGTCTATCGAATTAATAGAGCCTATTAATTCGTCATTAATAGAGCGACTAATTAATCAGATACCTCAGCATTATGGTAATTACGTATTATTAGAATATGATTCTACTTTCTTATACACTAAATTGGAATTATGTAATAGTATAACTGTATTTAGTTCAATCATTTGCGATTTTATAGGCGTGTTCAATACTGAAAAATACGAATTTGTAGGTAAAATACCAGTTATTATGTATTCAGAAATAGAAAATATCAAGTATTTATTCTCCCTAATATTAACAGAACCAGTAATTACTGAGAAATTAGTAAAGATTGTTATGGACGAATTGCAATCAGTAGTCCAAACACTAGATGAAATTATTTATTTAAATAATAAATTAGATTTCATAAATGGATATACTCGGATGCAAAAGAATTAAGCATTCTTGCATTTGCGATGTGCAAACAGCATTAGAAATAGCTAAAATGACTAAGAAAAATGGCAAACTAGTGAATAAAGGAGCTGCTAATAAACGTTATACTTATGAATCTGATAATATTGAAATTGATATGATTACTGAATTTGATGAAAAAAGAGAAAAAGTCAAAACCAGTATTGCAATAAGTAATATGGTAGTATTTGTGGCTATTTCGGTCACATCTAGCAAACATGGAGGCACAACCATTAATCATGGCAGCTATAGTGGTTTAGGTGACATAGAATTAACGGCATTAATAGTACATGATATGTCATTTAGAGAAATAGATTCTTTAATGAATGAAAATGGATTTAAAAAAATAAGCAATTCTACATTTGCTGAATTGTTTGATATTTCTGATTGATGGATTTCATTAATTAATAGATGTATTTCATTAATATATATTCCATTAATTAATGGAATACCGAATACATCCTAGCCAATTCATAATCTAAAATATAAGTACCAGTATAATCTGCATCATTTTTTAATTTATCGATATCATACATTCTACCATTAATGCAAATAGTATTAATAGTGCAATTTTCAGGTAGCAATTTTATACAATTGAGTAAATGAGCATTGGTATTGGCATTAACAGTACTGCTAATACTAGCACCACTAGTAGTACTATTAATAGTATCAGTAACTATATTATTAAGACCACGGAGAATATCAACAGGACAAGTTGATGATTTTAATTCATCATTAATATCATTAGCGTTTATATCGTCAATAGCTTGAAAGATCTTCTCATTAATATCTCCATTAATGTAAATTACTTTCATATTCTCATCGAAAGTAGCTTCTTTAAGTTCATCAATATCACCTATCCAGCAATAGGGATAATCTATTTTTTTAGATGCAGCTAATTCACTAGAAACATAAAATGGCTTAATATTTGCATTATTTTTATCATTTGTAACTGTCATAATGTAGTCACCCTCATCGCATTCACCATATACATCAAATGGGAATAATCTACCAGCGACTTTGCCACTAAATATATGCAAATAATATTCAAAATTACCAATATTAATATCTTTTACAAATTGCACTAATTCTTCAATGTTATTATCCATAATTAAACACAAATCTTCGCATTTAGTATCATCTTCATATGATAAACAAGTTGCAATTAATTTGCCATTATCCATTATGATGTTAGAATACTGAGTTTTATAAATAGTATAACCAGCATCTACAATGTCGGGATAATAATCATGTATTTCATATTCTTCATCTTTAAGTTCAGTACTATTTTGAGAAATTGCTACTCCCATTTACTAGCAAGTAGATATCTTTAAATGAAAAAATAAGTTATATATTATGTAAATGAGTGGACCTAAAACAGATGGCGACATGATGAATTGTTGCACGCCACAAGGTGGATCAGATTTAATGAACCAATATCGCTATCAAATTGTTAATAATATTTATACTTCTAGTTATGATCCTTCTGGTCTTGATAGTTCTGCTTGTCCGCTTGACAGAAATGGCAATAGTATTTATGCTGCTTTTCCTGCATTAGGTGATCAAATCGCTAATTGTAGATCATCTTGCTTGAATGGTCATCCACAAGATTATTCTTTCGAATTGTATAATGCTAGTAATGGTGGCGTGCTTCCAATTGCTGAACGTGGAGTTGAATTATATGAGAATTATGGCTTAGATGTAAGCATTAGAAACGATTCAGGTAAATATAATGGAAAAAACAGAGACAAAGTTTCGTGTATCACTGATTTAGGACGCAAAGTAACACTTTATGGCAATGTGTCATTTGGAATCTATTATTATGATAGATCTACTTCAAATTCTTCTACTTTGGGTACTACAAAAGCAATAACTATGCCTGGCACTGATGTTTATTATGTGCTAACTATTAATCCTGATAGTGGTGATAGATATCCGTATTTTGGCAATTATGGAGTTACATTTACTTATGGTGGTAGCGATTATGTTTATATTGTGGGGCAAATGGAGGATTTAGCTGAAGTCGGCTATACTATTGACGGCAATAGTATTACTTATTATATTTCTAGTTACTTATTATTCAATCGTGTATTTGGTCTCGATGTTGGTTGGCTTAATCCTGAATCACTACTTATGCGTGATAAAAATGGCAATGTGTTGAATTCGCCTGGTAGTGATAATCAATGTGAAGGCTGGAATTTCAAGACTGGTGAAGCCGCCCCACTATTCCCATTGCCTTATACTCACAGCTATTTTACTGATTTCAGTAATATTGGAAATTCTGCTTGGAATTGTGCTAATGGATATGAAGGCAGTGGAGAACCAGACGTACCACTTAATTGTTACGCTGCTGGAGTTAAATCTGCATATGTTCCACCTCATATGGAAATCACATTAATTAACTATCTGAATTTCAGTTATACTTCTGATGGTCCAACCGGAACACAATCATATGGATACGATACTGTTATTCGCACTGAAGATTCGCAATATAATAATGGTACTTTTCCTGCATTTGGAACACCTTCATCGCAATTACCAGCTAATACAACTGCAGTAACTACTAATCGTAATGCTGTAATTACTGTTCCTCCCGGTACATTGCAATCGATAGTAGTGAATGTGCGACAAGACGATAATTTCTATTTCAAATATGTTAGCTATTCATCTGGTGAATTTGCACCTGAAATATTTCTTGTACCTGGAATTCAAAATGCAGCGCAATTCCCAAAGAGCTTAAATCCAACTGGTTTAATAGATAAATTGGGTAATAGCTTGCAAACGATTAAATCAGCGCAAGATTTATGGTCAAGCGCTAATCCCTATTGGTCAGAATCATACGGAGTAGTTGAATTAAACAGTCAGTATTTACCTGGCCAAGTATTATATGGGCCACAAGATTTCCCTCCTGGTCCATCAATGCCAAGAAATATTAACGTTAATTTTGATCCTGATGGCAGCAATCCCAGCTGTTCAGAAGGAATACTCGGATTTACAAGCAAAACTCGCAATGTTAAACGCAAAAAAGGTGTAATGTTAAACGAACGCGAACCCACTACTGCAGAAAAAGCAGGAAGATTATTCAAGAAAATTGCAAGTAGAGCTATGGGTACAGAATTAGCTTTATATAACAGATATAAATTTAAGGGATTACTAGCAGCAAAGAAGTCACTTAGCGTTCTTGGATTGGCGACTACAACTCCTACATTTCCAGTTGGGCAATATCGTATTAAAAGCTTTAACGTTATTAATGGAGTTTATTCACTTGAATGGTTATATGCGCTATATTATTGCGCTATGACAAGTCGCAATAGTGTCCAATATGATGCTGATACAGGTGAATATACTACTCCTAATTGCACGCCCGGATCAACTGGGACTTATGGCCCTAATACTTGTGGGCGAGAATGTTTGCTATTTAGAGACGATTACACTTATAAGGTTCCTGGTTCAATTGCTTGTCCCGCTGATGCTGCTATGAGTGCGTATTGTGGAATGAGAAATCTCTCGCTGATTTATGGTACATGGCAACCAACGTCTAATATGTTTTCTAATGATTGCGCATGTATTACTACTCAGAACTTCTGTCCTGCTGAATTCAATCCGCTTTGTAGTACTGATCCATCTAATACTAAATCATATGTTACTGCTGCTATGTCTCAATGTTTAGGATCATCTATTTGCAATTACTGCAATGTTCAAGTTAATCAAGTAGTAGCTGCTATTTATGGTTGCACTGATCATTCAACAAACAGTATTACTAACTTTGGTGATGTTTGCGGTGATGCCGATTGCGAATATTCGCTTACTGTTGTTGGACCTGATGGCAGCACTACTTATGATGGTACTGATGATGGTAGTGGAAATAGTGGCAGCGGTACTACTACTGATCCTCCACCAGACAATAAAAAATATATTTTATTGGTTCTATTGATAATTATAATTATTATTGTAGCAGTAGTGATTATTTATGTTTATAAGAAATATAAGAGTCCTAGTGACTAATTATTTAGTTGTACCTAACAGCACTAATGCCACAATTAGCGCAACCACAATAACTACAAATATCAAAAATATGAGCATTATGGTGCGCCTATGAGAATACAAGAATAGCAATTCAAATAGCGTTTCTACTTTACCAATGATATCCATTTATAATATTGCTAATTAATAATAAATTAAAATTATGAGTGCAGAAATAAATGCGATACCGTATTAAAGGTAGAATTGTTAATAAATGTCCTGAACCAGTAATGCTAAGTGAGTGTTTAAAACAGCGACATAAATTGGCAAGGAATAAAATATATCGCATAACTGTAAATAAACTAGACATGTATATTAATAGCATTAAGCGATTTAACACTTCGACTGGCCCGATATTCAGCATTGATGGCGATTCTATTGCATTTCAGAAAGATTGTATGGAATATATGTGGAGGTTAGATAGATATGGAGGTCGCTTATACACAAGAGGTAGCATTGATGCAGATTTCGAATACTACAAACATACTTCAAGTAATTATTTATGCGATAGTTTGCGTATTTGCATGAGAGATATTCAAGGCAGATATCAAGACGTAATGATAAACCCAGATGAAATAGTATCTTATGATATTATATTTTATAGTATGGCACTAACTAATAAACAAATTGAAGCAATGAATAAAATTTGATTAGCAAATATTGTTTAATATTTGCCTAAATGTTCAAAGCGTATATTGTATCTGAAATTGATGGCTATAGTATTTATACTTCAAATAGGGCTAATGCTGGTATATCACTAATGCTGAAATCGCTTGCAAAAGATAGACTAATAGGAATCAAATCTAGTATTCATGGTTTACATGTTAATGTTTATGAAACTGAAAAAAATAGCAAATCTGCTTCATTTATTATTAGGTGCCATGGCGATATATACATTAATTCGCTATTAGCGTCTAATATTAATTTTGCAACTGATCAATATTACTTAGATGCGATAAAACACATGGTTATATTTTACACTACTACATCAGTTGAGATAGAGTATTTTCAGAGGATCATTTCTCTAATTGAAAAGATAATTGCAAAGATTAAAATATGTAATAATTACAAATATAAAATAATCGGCAATTATACTAAAATATCATTTGCGATTTCAGATGTGGCTGATGGGATGGTAGTTGAAAATGCAAAACTGAAAATAGCGATTTATTCACACAATGATGTGTATTATTCAATAAGTGCTGAACGTGATAATCGCAAATTAGAATTATCTGATCACACTATCGCTGATATATTAGCAATCGCTAATGATGATTCATCATATGAAAGATTACAGAATTTGCTTGATATTTGCTCTGATTTGTATTATTCAATATGTGATACGATAATTGCTATATTTCTCAGCGATGATAATAGAAATAAATCAGCCAAATCGCATGTATTAACTAACTAATTATTTTTTTATTTAACAAATGCAATACACAAGAGAAACAATGAAATACTATATTGATGGGACTGAATTGAAAGATTTAATGAATAACTTGCAAAAACATGATTTGTATGAGTATGAGGGATTCAATATTGAGAATGGAAAATTAATAGGCAACTTTATTGGCTTGGAATTCGTAGTCAGCATTAATGATAGAGATCATATTATAATTAGCACTAATGCTGATATATACATTATTAGAGATTGCATAAGTATGTTAAAGCTGAGACCGTTTTCTTATTCAATCATAAGCGATAATATTTCAATTGGAGATTTGGGAAATGGGGTTTACCCTAGACAACTAAATAAGAAATATCTAATTAAACATTTAACCAAGTTGGGTATAATGATTGAGTATTTGTCAAATTATTATTTGTATTCAGATATGAGTATCGCTGATAAAATAAGCTATTTGCGTAATTATCCAGAATTGCCATTTATGAATGCTGTTATTATAGAAAATGATCCACCAGTTAAAAATCCATTCAAAATAGTATCGCTGTTATTTACGCAATATAAAAACATAGAATTCATTAATATTGGCAATGCTTACTATCATAGAGATTCGATAAAAAACCAATTTGGATCAAAAGACGATATCTACAAATATTTAATTAAATATATACTAGATGGAAAACTGATACAGAACAAATCTAAGTGCTTTAGCTCTCTAGCAATGCCATGATTTTGTTAAATACTAAGTTTAAATCGTCTTCGAATATATCACCATCGTAGAAACGCGGTATGGGTTTTCCAGCTGTATTACTCCCATTCAAAAATGGGTGAATCAGGATGTTGAAATTATCAGCATCATCACAATCATATCCCATTATTACGTATTTGGTAAACCCCATTATTATGAAAACTGAATCTTTTGCCCTGCCTATTATAGGTATAATGGATTGGCTATGTCTGTCTTCATTGCTAGTGGAGATCAAAAATCTGGTGTACTTTTTTGGTCCCATCTTGTAATTGTGGTTTAAAAAATCATTTTTTTGAATTTTTTATCCTTTATCGCTCATATAGTCAGCCAAAGCAACTACCATGAGCACTCCAGTTTACGGAAATAATTCCTGTGACCGACAAACCAACTCTCGCCGCCCCCAACCTCAACCCCGCTCCCAACCTCAACGCACCTACGTGGATAATCCTGTTCGTAGATGTATTAACCGCAATTACCGCCCCAACTCTCCTGATGATCGCGATGCTCCTCGTGATTATGATGATTACTATGATCAACCCCGTCCTCGCTATCGTGATGATTACGATGGTCCCCGTGATCGCTATGATCAACCTCCCCACCCTCGTCATCGCAATGCTGCCGGCTACTACGATGATCGTCCTCTTAATCCAGCTCAAATCGAAGAAAATAGATTAAGAGAGGAAAAGAGACAAGAAAGTCTGCAGCGAATTGAAAACATTCAACGATCTGTAGCACCAACTGGATATCCTGAATACTCTCCAGATGTCGGTTACTTGTTTCACCATATTGATAGATATTATTCTATCAGTATTAAAGACAATGACGAGACAGAAGTTAGCGTTAATTCGCTGACAGAGAAGGACGGCTATCTTTATTTTCGCAATGAAGGTGAATGCGAATTGCAGAAGGTGACCCATCTTGCCCCTGATTCTAGAGGCAAAACTGTCAAGCACCACACACGTGCTGACCATGTTAGATGTAGAAGCGCTGGTTTCCGCTACGTCAACATCTATTCGCCTTGGAAGCTCGGAAACCCCCCAAAAGGTTATATGTTCACTGTCGACGACATGGGAACTAGGAACTTTGACGATGCATATTGTTTGCAAAAGAAAAAGTTCTTTATGCACGGAGGTACTGGTGCGGCTTGCATAGTTAACACTGAAACAACCCATTCAGCCATCGTCGTTAGTAATGATACTAATGATGAAGGACCGAACGGATTGATAGGTAGAACTGATGCTGAAGTACTTGTCTTGTGCACTGATTTGATTAGATTTGGCCACGGTGAAAACCAGGTCATCTTTAAGCTTAACAGAGTATCCAAGAGCGTGGCAAGAGATCTGAGAAACTTCAAAATGGACATGAGGGAGGAAATTACTCCTGATGACCGTTTGAATGGACTCAGAACTGCATTCTTGAACGCTTTGCCTGAGGACATGAAGGTGGTGATCAAGACACGTGCTGATATGATCGAATCGTTGACTCGCACATACAACCACTGCATGGCTGAATTTTACAAGAAGTTCAGAAACGACATGAGTGGCCTTATCCCTGATCCAGGTGCAACAAGGGAGGGATGTGCTATCAACAATCGAATCTTGGGACGGAGAAGATTTGATGACCTGAGTGATGACGAGAAAAGGCGAATGTACTATCGCTTTACTGGTATCCTCCACGGGATGACACCCGGAAATGTCAATGGTGATCGTGGGGCAATTCACAATCAAAAAGAGTTAATCAAAGTTTTGCCTGAATCCAAGCCGTTGACTCTCAAGATTAAGTAAAACTATTACAAAAATCATAAAATCAACAAAACAAAACAAAAAAAACTCTTTTTTTTTGAATTATTATTCTCTAATGTTACCGTTTCGAGTAAATGAGTAATAATAATCGTAATCGCGATATGCCGTATACCAGAAATAATCCTGGTAGATTTACCAATGGTAATTCCAGATTTGCCAGTGGTACTAGAATACCTAGAGCTGCTACTCACGTTGCCAATGCCAGAGCAACACGTTTACCTAACACAACAAGACACATGTATAGGGCTATTCCTCCAAAGGAAAATCCTCTTCAACGCGTCAACATTCCAAGACGCGGATTCTTGGCTAAGATCTATGTTTTCATCAACGGTAGAAAGACAGCCGTCATTGTTTTCATTGATGACAACATCACTACTATTACATGCGCACGCTATAATAGTAATGGTATCTACTCTGTAGAAAATGGAGAATGGATCCAATACGGATACATGAAGAATGGTAATACCTATTACCCTGACTATCAAAAGTTGTCAGAACTTCACAGTGATCACAATATCACTAATCTGCCTCCGGATTTAACAGAGAGAACCATTGACAGAGTCTGCACTATCGATTCTATCGGTACCAGAAATTTCGATGATGGATATTTCTGCCAAGAAAAGACCATCAATCTCGAATTACCAGAAGATGGTGGTATTTTGGAATGCAAGATCAATATCACTACAGTTTGTGTGGTGATTAAGGCAACTGCTCCAGTAATCGGTAAAGTTGAAGATATGAGATATCGTCAATATACAGGATTGGTAGAATCCGTTCCTGCTAAGAGTGTTGCTTTGACAAGTACCTCTATCATCATTCCTACCTGCAATCCAGATAAGGAGGAACGATCAACACTGAGCTTTCACAAGTGCCTCATTGCTAATGCCAATACCACGCACAATATCTTGCTGCCTAGAAATGATCCAGGTGACGATCTTCCTGTAGTCAGAATTCTGGCTAATCATTTCAAGCGGTTCTACCCAAATGAACCTGCTCCTGTAACTAGGGAAGAAGTAATTGAAGCTTGGATGGTTACATACAATAGCGTATTACCAAGCTACATTTACCGATACAATCGTGATTTGGTTGATAGATTGATCACTGATCGCAATCACTACATCAACCGCAATATCTCAAGCAGCGATGCTAGAGATCCACGCGACTACTACTATCGGTTTTCGGGTGTTTTGCATGAGCAAGATAGAGGTTCTGTTGACAACCAAAGAGTCTTCCTTGATATGATGAATTTATTCATCAGAGAGCGACAAGTTACTCGCTAATTTCCTTTTCGATTTTTGATTTTTGATAAAAATATAAAACAAAATAAAAATTCATTGTTCTATTTTTTATATGCGGAGTATTATTCATTTAGTATTATTCATTTGGTATTACTTATTTAAAATTAAATAATACTAAATGAATAATACTCCACATATAAAAAATTGATTATTTATTATGCAATATACAGTATGTTAAACTGGATCGGATACAACCCTATTGTATTACAGAAAGAGTATTTTACTAACCCTGAAAAGCGTATAGTTCAATTAGACAAATGCGGTTTCTATGATATTTACAGAGAAAGCGAAGAATTCTATTCATATGTTAGTGCAAATGATGCTATGGACACAGGTGAACCGTATGCCTACTTATATTTGATCTATGCAAATGATCCATATGAAATCATTGAGATAAATGACTGCTATTACATACGATCAAAATCATATTGCGTAAAATTAACTGGCTTTAATAATCAGCATGTTCAAGTATTGCTAGATGACCCTGAAAATGCAGATTTAATACTGAACAATTTAATCGCTGCTATAAACAAATACGAACTTACTATGAGCAACAATTTCAAAGATGATCCAGAAATTGTATTCAGCCATGAAACAAGAATGAATGTTTATCTTGGTGACTATCATATACAACACACAGGCCAATCAGAATTCAGAGTGCTTTACAACAATGATCGCGAATATCATTATTTCATATGCAAATATGCACAATTAGACGATGATAAACAATTAGCGATTATCAGCAAAATAATCACTGAAAAGATGGAGGCGCTAAAAGTCGGAATAACTATGTAAATTGTTTTTTATTTAGATGAATTGGCTAATCGTTTATTCATGGCATCAAACTTCTTAGCGAATTTGCGCAATATCTTTTCATTGATTGTGTTATTAAATGATATTCTAACAAATCCACGTTTAAGTTCATCAGCGATATTGCTAGAAGTCATTGATCCAGGCATGCTATAATCTATATTCTTTATATTGGAATTGCAAGCAGTCCCAGTTGCAATTGTGTAACCTTCTCTAAACATTATTTCTTTTACTACTCCTCCACATAACACTTCACCATCATATAAGATAGACATGAATATTGTATGTGGCAAACATCGCTCATCAGAAAATAAAACAATGATTGGTCTATTAATACTTTCTCGCAAATGATATTCTTTATTATATGAAGTATAAGGAATTATATCATAGTACTTATTTAGCTCTTTTAAAAAGAATAATTTAAATAATTTTATTTCTCTCATTTGGAATTTCTGCAATACACCAGAAGCAGCAGTAATGACAGCAATATTATAAGTGCCACCTCGCATACCATCATTTTGCTTGCCTGCAATCATTGGATGTAATTCACCCCGATATAGCAAAATACCAATTCCCAATGGCGCACCAATTTTATGTAAGGATATAGCGATTGTGTCTCCTACTCCATTTGGATATTTCATCTTGCGATAACCTTGTACATGATCAACATGTAGCGGTATATTTAAATTAAATAAATCTTTTTGCAACTTAGCGATGTTCTGAACGCAACCAGTTTCGCTATTAACGCTTTGTAAAAATACACAAGTAGTAGTGGGTTTAACAGCAGCGAGTATTTTATCAATAATCACTTCGCCATTGTGTTTTGGCGTTATCCAAGTCACATCAGCGACTTGATCTTGCTGCAATTTCATTAAATATTCAGTTATGCTTGGATGTTCGACTGTTGATGAGATGAAATGAGGCCTAATTCCATTTAAAATTTTGCTGCGATATAAGTGATGGAAGACAGCAGTTGAATTCGATTCTGATCCACCTGATGTAATAATTGCTTTGTATTTTATTTGATCAGTTGAGAATTCATTTTCAATAAAAGATTTAAAATTATTTATTAGTAGCATGCCTTTTTCAGCCAACTTAGTGCGGCATCCTACATTACCAATTGCGCATCCTCTAACATAATCAAATATTGCTTCTTCTGACATAGGGTAATTGGCATTGTTGTCGAAATATCCGCTTGACATTTATTAAATTATGATATTTTTTTTAATTAAAAGTTTCGAATTTAAAAACATGGACGAATACCAAGGAGGTAAGAAGCGGCGACGACGACCCAGAAAGACGACTGGAGGAAAGAAACGATCGTGCTACAGTGGAGGAGCGTTAATTGAAGGCGGCAGAAAGAAAGCAAGACGACACCGAAGAAAACATACCGGTGGAGCCCTAATTGAAGGAGGACGAAAACGCAGAACTGTAAGATCCGCAGCAAAACGAACACACCGAAGAAAGCATACCGGTGGAGCCTTAATCGAAGGAGGTAGACGTAGACGACGAACAGTAAAACGAGTCGCAGCAAAACGAGCAGTAGGCCGAGCAGTAGTAAGACGAGCCGCAAAACGAGTCGCAGTAAGACGCGCAGTACGAAGAACCGGACACAGATCCGCATCAATTATGCCATTGTTTGAAGGAGGTAGACGTAGACGCCACGCAACAGTCGCAAGCCATAAGAAACTCATGAAAGTTAAAAGTGAAGCACGCAGTTTGATTAAATCACTGAGCGCCATTAGTCGGGCAGCTCCTAAAAGACGTGCATTGGGTGTAGCAAGTCGTAGACGAAGAACCAGCACCACTAGACGATCTAAGCCAAAGACCCGATCAGCACCACGACGAAGACGACGATCGACTAAAACTACTAAGAGCACTAAAACCACTAGAACTGTCCACCGACGACGCCGACACACCAGACGTTAAGTTCCGTGAGGCTTAAAAAATACAACTTATTGTTTTTTAATTAATATGCACTTCTCCTTCGCGCTTAACTTCACCTCTTTCAATAATTCTTATACCATTCATATAAGCTAATTCACCATCGCTGATAATTCGCTTGCTAATACACGAATTCTTAAAACTATTAAGTAAACTATTAAATCCATCAGTAATCGTAACACCATTAATTGCTTTCATCCATTCTACATATTCTCTTGTGACTGATTCCATTTTGAGTTTTTCTACAAATTGGATATTTTTTTCGTCGTAATATCTTGCAATCGAGTCAAGCGTTTCACCTTGTCTGAGTTTACCATCCATCTTAAATCCCTTCATAATGACTAATCGCTGATGAATGAACTTAGTAATATTATCCTGATTGCACTTATACTCATTAGTGTATCTATCAATTGTTTCACTTTCTACATTAAAGATATCCGATTTGTATAATCGGTGAAATTTGCATCTTAAATGAACAAGCCAAGAGAATAATTCGGTAAGCGCTTCATCGCATGTGAAAATATCAGGCAGCGAAGGGTCAATCTTCTTTTCGTTCTCATCGGTTGGATCAGGATTATACACAAATCTAATCTTATTGCGATAAATCATCAATCTTCTAGTTGTACCATGATCGGTATCATCTAAGTTCAATTCATAATTCGAATTGACAATAATAGTGGATTTAGTATCGAAATTCTCGCTGTCCTGAAATAAATCTCTTCCATCTTTCACTTTCTCAGTGATTTGCTTAACACGAGAAGCAATTAATTTATCGTTTTTATTGGTTTCAGCGATTAAGCCAAATCGGTGGCCTTTCATCTTCATTAATTCAGGGTCAGCTGCTCCTCCAATACGATCAGATGTGATTAATTTAGTGGATAGCTTGATTCCATACATAAATAGCAAACATAGTATTGTGTCAAATATCAGCGATTTACCATTACTACCCCAACCAATCAGCATTAATAAGAACATCTTTTGCGATTTCTCATCTAAAGCAGTTGAGATAACATATAGAATCTTTCTTCTTGCGTCTTTTTCAGGGATAATATCTTTAATTGCATTTTTAATTAAACGAATGTATTTACCAGCGCATTTAACCTTTTCATATGGAACCCATCTAGCATTAACTGATTTAGTGACTACGAATGGCGAATAACCTGTATATAATTTGGGTTTTGGGTCATCAGAATCTAGATCCAAATCCAATATACCATTATGAACACCTATTACACCTTTATCAGCATTAATCTTAAATGCGAATAAACCATTATTGATTTCTTGCTCTTTGAATAATCTGTATATGGAATTAATACCGACAGCACCAGTTAATTTCTTCTTAGAAGCATTAAAAGCTGTTGCCATTTTACCCAATGCTTTCTCTTTTGCATCTTTACTGCGACTATTAGCATCAGCGATACCGAGTTTATCAGATACAATGCCAAAAATAGGGTCTAAATCTTCAACCATAAATCTGTAAATCTTACCTGATGCGCTTGCCTCACGCCACTTATATAAATACTCTTCGGATGCATCGCTGTATTCATCTACAAATTCGTACATTCTAATTTTATTGCTTCCTGCTTTTTGCATAACTTCAAATGAATAATAGCGACCATAAAAATAGCAATTAATTAAAGTCGCTAATGTAGTATCTACTACTGAACCACCTCTATTGTAGTATTCTTTTTCTATTTCCTTAGCAATGAATGATTTAAGCGCTCCTATATATTCTTTGTCAACAGCGACTATATTTGCATAATATCCCATCATTGATACTTTACGTACTCTAGACCAAATGCTATAGAAACCTTCTTCTGTTGCATTTGCTGATTTCATATAATAGTGTTTTGCTAATAACAGACATTTCTGATCAATCAGCTTTAAACTCATCACTATGTTTTCCATATGAACGCCTTCCTTATACTCATCTGGCAAATATTTCAATACAAGATTAAAGAATCCAATGCGAATATTATTATTAATTTCTCGCAGCAAGATTACATCTTCATTGAATGATTTGCTTTCCATAGTATAAATCGGTACATCTCTATAATACATCTCTTTGCCTGTGTAATTATTAATAGATAATACTAATGGCGATATATCAGGATTAGTAGTTAATCGTTCCATAAATACTACTTTGTCAATATTGCTAATACTTATATTATACGATTTTCTGCATTCGAAGATCCTGTACAATTGCCAATAATAATGATCTTTGCCTGATTGCACTAGTGGTAAAGTAGATGTTTCATAGAATTCATTATACATTATAGGATAAGCTTCTGTGAAAGAAGGTACTTCTACAATTTGCTTGTTTACTAATTTCATTAATGCAACTCTATTGCTAATATCCATTACATAATCAAGCAAATGCACTTTGAAATATACCTTCTTCTTATAACAGCGAATGTACATTAACACATTAACTGTTGTTTTCACGCTCATCTTTTTGTATAACTTCTTGCACAAACTTCTCATAAATTCACATAGCCCATCTTCATCATTAAATCTGTAAGTATTATTAGAATAATTAATAGTAGTAGGAATCACAAATACTAAGTTTGAATATTCTCTCGCTACTTCTACAACAGGCATGAAATGATTGCCCGAATTAACAAGTGATAATATATTAGTGATTACTTCTGCTGTATCTTCATCATTCATAGCTACATCGCTGCAATCGATGACATTGTAGAAATTATTAGCTAACTTGACTTCTTCATGTGAATTGATCGTATTAGCCTTTTTTACTTCACCGACTGATTGAACAACATTTCCGTACGCTGAACAACCAACTCGGGCGTATTTATGCATCGAAATAATTTTCGAATAATTATCTCCATTAAATATCTCAGATAATTCCTCTTTTAAATACATTTATTAATATAATTAATATAATTTTAATTAAAAAATGTGTCAATTGGGAATGGTATCATTTTTAGAAAGCGCATTTTATACGCTATCTCCATATATATCAGCACTTATCGATAAAGTCAAGCTAATGAAATGTAGGGTATCAGCATTGCTGTATAATCCTGAATCAGTAGTAACACTATCATTACCAATTGAAGCATCTCTAGAAGAGTTATTTGATACGCTCGAAATAGACTATAGCGACGAAGATACCATGATTACAGAATTCTATGAAGTATCGCTAAAAAACGTAGCTGTAGAAGTTTACTTGTTTTTCAACAATTACGATAGCCAATCATCTGAACTTTTTCATGAATTATCTAAATTATTGGGCTATGATGCTAAGCCAACTTACACTATGGAAACAGTAACAGGCAATACATTAGTGCTATACACAGATAAGGATGAATTATACTGTAAATATATTTAAATTGAAATTTTAAAACTAATAAAAAAATGACTTCAGAATCTAAGCGACTAATTATTATTGAAGACTATAATTTTACATTACCACTAGTCAGTAAATTCGAATACGGTGAACTTATTGCCAAGCGTATTCTTGATATTGGTAAGACAGGTAAGATATTTATTTCAGAAGATAAGATGAGAATTTCAGTAGCTGATTACGATAAGAAAAACAATAGCGAAGGTAAAAGTGTAATTAAACAAAAGAATGAATGGGTAGTAGTAGAAGATGATACTTGCATATTAGCCAAGCAAGAACTCAATGCTGGTAAATGTCCATACTTAATAATGCGAATAATTAAGCAAACTGATGATACTGTTTATGCTGTAATGATTAATCCTAATGAGTTAATTCATCCTTTGAAGTAACTAAATTCATCCACTGAAATAATTAATAAATTTGATTAAGTCTTTTTTAATTAAATGTATATTGTAGTATTTACATATTCGAAAATTGCAAGTGATATCAGTGTAAGACTAGTCATAAATAATCAGATTGTGTATTATATACTTGAGACAACAAATGGGAAATTTAATGCATCAGTGGTATCGTATGGTGTTCTGCTCGATCAACCTTGCTATGAAATGGTCAGAATAGATATCACTCATAATGCGATGTGTTTCAGATACATAATGAATGAGTGTATGTGTTTATTGCACGATTCTCCAGACACAAAAGGTGAATATGAAGATGTTGTGTGTGAAGGTAAGCTGAGAAAATGCGTTGATAGTATTGTTAATGGAATTTCTAAGTGTGATGGTAATGCCGATAGCGCACACATTCCAAAACATAAAGTTCAATTCAAGGTATACATAAAAATTTGATTTTTTATACTCAAATATAGCAATGCAGTTTGGAGAAGATATCGAATTAGTTGGCTTCGATTCAATCGTAGCTAAAAAGGATTGCTGCGAACAATGCGATGGCAAAACTGTTTCAATCCATTACGCATTTAGCATTAAAGGTAATAGAATCGTAATTAATGTTTTAGGTAGTATGTGTGATGGCGAGATCGATATTGGATGCTATTCATCGCACTTAGACAATGATGGCAATGTCATTATTCATGAATTGCAAGATATTGTTGATAATGGTGGAATCAGAACAGCATTTATCGCATTAATGTATTATGGATCTATTGAACTCGATAACACCTATGATATTGAAGAAGATGATATTATTGATATTAATGTTTGTGAATTGAAGCCTCAAGTAGGAAAATTAGCATTTACAATTGTCAAGTATTTGGCGAGTCATAATATCGATTACCTATTCAAGAAATCAAGTGACGAATAAAATTGATTTCCATTTTTTAATTAAAGTTATCCAAACAATAAATGATATTTGCTGCCGATGGTTCAGGAGGGTCTGATACAGCTGGCTATGGAGTCGCTATTTATGATCCAAATTCTGATATTACTAACACTTATTTTGGTGTAGTATTGGGTTATGAAATTATTAGCGCTGAATTAAATCCGATGGAAAATAGGCTTAATATCCAATATAATAGGTCAAAAATCGCAAAAGCCACCAATAATAGAGGTGAATTATGCGCTATTTGGTGTGCGTTATTGTTAGCTAGACAATATAATGTAAAAAATATTACTATTGTCACTGACTCTAAATACTGCATTGGTACGTTTACCGAGTGGTATTCTAATTGGCTCTCATTAGGAATAACGCATAAAAAGAAAAATATAGATCTAATAAAACTTATATATAATGATTACCAGGTAGTTAATCCTCATTTTGTGCACCAGAAGGCACACATGCCTAAATCTGCCATTGAGAGATTAACTGGGACTGACAAACTTCATGCGAGGCTAAATCGCTTAGCTGATGATTTAGCTAATTTGGGTCGAACAAACCTACATTAATGAATCAATTCATTAAATAATGAATCAATTCATTAAATAATGAATTGAATATAACCTTTTTTTATCTAAAATAATGGCTGATACAGTATTCAATCCATCCAGAAAAGGCGATAATGGTACCACTGCAATGTTCGGTAAGCGATTAAAAAAGTCCTCAAATGCTATTAAATTTGTAGGTTCAATTGATTATTTACAGGCTAAGTTCGGTGAATTATATACTGAATGTTATAACGCCCCCAAATCAGTAATTAATATTTTCTTTGCTGATACTAGCGCTGATTCACGATTAGATTTAATCGCTACTATCATTAAAGATTTGTATAATATTAATTGTATTCTTTGGTCGCCAAAAAAGGCTAAATTCAATGCTAACAATATTGATGATTGGTTGTTGAGATTACCATTTCAAGTGCCAAAGGGGTTCCAATTACCAATTTATACTTGTCCCTTAATAGCTAAAATGGATGTTTTGCGTTGTGAAATTCGCAAGGCTGAGATAACTCTAATTGAATTATTGGAATCACCAGATGTAGAAGAATGCTCAACTTTGCAAATGGATTTGCTGCAACACGCCGTTGTTTATCTTAATCGATTATCGTCGCTATTATATGCAATGGTTAATTATTATAATAAAGATGAGCCAATATTAGCATCTAGTTAAACATTTATTATGCTCACTAATATCGCCACAATCTAAACATACCTTATAGCCGTACTTATCTTTATTGCTGTCTTTTTCACAGTCAGACAAATCAGTATATTTGTCCAATAATCCATAACCAATCATAAACGATATCTTAGCAATTACAGTCATGCGATTTTTTCCTATTTCTGTTGTTTGTTTAGATATCCATCTTACTGGATCAATGAACATGCAACGCCTAACATAATATTCGCAATTGTATTTATTAATTGTATAAGATAGTTTTTGCTCTCTGAACATTTTATAGGCACGCTTGATACGTTCAGCAATTGGATAAGTAGCATACTTAGCTGCTTCATCATCGAAATTATCAACCCAAACATATTGCCGGCCGTACATAAAATCCATCATTGTCACTTTAGCGATTCCACTAGAATCAGCAAATTCCAAAATAATGATATCATTAGCGTTTTGCGATTTCACCTTCACTACTATTCCATAATGCCATACTGAAAAAGGCAGCAAGTATCTAATTAATATATCACCTGGTTTAATTTCCCGCATAAATCTATTTTTATTTGAATACATAAATTTAATTAATAATTATGGAAGACTTGTTGGAGATATCTCACATTATCAATGAAGCGCTGTTAAGGGATATCATTAGTTGCAATGATTTTGGAACTCGCATACAATTATTGTTGTATGTAAGATTAGACATAGCGTTAAATATTATCAATGAAAGCGATAGTCTTAATCCAGTAATATTAAAATACGCAGATGAGATTATCTCAGTAGTGTATAAATACAGCAGAAGAGTAGCCACTCATAATTTCTTTGGTATTTGTATTCAGCGCATATTAGATATGTCAGATGTAAATATTAATAAATTAATAGCCGATATATCAGTTGATACTTTAAATATTATCTTTAGTAGTGGTAACAGTTGCGAAACTCAAAAGTACATAGAGACTAAATCAGATAAAAAAATTATTGAAATGAAATGCCTTGTGTGTGAAAATGCATTAGGAGAAATAATAAAAACTTACCAAGGAAAGTACATCCAGTGTACTAATTGCTACTGTCCTGTAGCGGTGTGATCGGATTCATCCGATCAACTAGACTCTGACCAACTCTCAGATTGCTCTGAGTCAGAATTTGGTTTTTTAGAGATACCAATAATCTCAGGCTTCACGTAATGAAGCGATTCGACGAGAGCATTCGTCATCACCTCAGCAGGAGGAAGAGTGTCACCATGAGTCTTGACACGAGACTTAATCATCCAAAATCCACGCAAGATCTCGAAGATAGGTGCTAGAGTCGAAGCAAATTTGTTGTTCTTGTCTGCAATCAACTTATCTAACTTAGCAACAATTTGCTCAGGACTATGCTTGTAACAACTGAAATTGCTACAATTATCACCAGCATTACACTCTCTCTTTCTCTTGATGTATTGACAAGGAGCACAAAGATAAGCAACATTTTGCTTGCTTCCAGTGATAATAGGAACATGCAATATAGGCACGTTACTAGTCACTGATTCAGCAATTGTTAAGAGATTATTAGATAATTCTCTTCGCTCTCCGTACTTTCCACCTAATGCTCTAGCGACTGCTTGTTGAACAGTCATCTTAGCAGGCTTAACAGAAACAGGTGCCGATTGAGTCTTAGTGACAGCAATATTAACAACTGGCTTAGATATAATTGCAGATCCAATTACAGATGCATGTCCAATTGGCACTGGAGTTTCAATGTTATCTCTAACAAAGATACTGTAACCGGTACGACCCTTAACGACTTCAAGCACGAATTCAGCAGTCTTAGGATTGTATAAAACAGTCTTAGAATTGCAAAACTCTTCTAATTCAGCTTCGCTAAATGCAATAAAAGTGCAGTTCTTGTACGCGTCACAAATGTTTTGTGGCATGTCTTCGAATGCAATTTCAGTACCAACAGTGTTATTTGCAGGTTTACCTTCAATAACAACTAGATAACCTGTGGAAATAGTTCCACAAGAATGGGCTTCAGAATATCTGAATACAGCAGTAATAGCTGCTCCACTTTTTTCTATAAGTTTATGTAAATAAGGGTTGTCTCTAAGAGTTAAATACGATGGCAAAGCCATAATATCTGCTGCTTTTAGAGCAGATAAGCATAATATACGAACTAATGTAATGACAAAATAGCCACTATCATAATTAATCTCTTTAAGACCAATTAAACGTTCTCCAATAATTGCGCTCATAGAAGTTTTCCGATAATCGTTAAACTACAATATGATATAGAAAATTCAATTTTTTTGTTCTATTAAACTTCCATCTAATACATATACTGATTTTTCGTACTTAAAATCCCATGGCAGTTTGGCTAAATTATCTTCATTTTCATCATTGGTGTTATCAGATGAAATGTGAACTTGCCCCACTTTTGCCTCTGGATGTTCAGACGCATATGCTATAATTGGATTATCTTTTTCCTCTCCATAGATAGTAACAGCAGGATATAAATCCACTATTCCTTCTGTATATGCTTTATATACTAAATCAAGCAAGCTACTATAATACAACCAATAAGTTTTACCCAATTCACTATTCTTATTGATTCTATACATAGCAAAGCAATACATTATGCAAAAGTTCACACAGACTATTCTTGAATTAGCGATTTGATTAGCTTCTTGATTTTCTGCTTTTGCCACTCTCAAATAGGCATTCTTGATAGTTTGCTTAATTGCTGTTTGCTGATCTTCTATATTATACACACCTGTCTTATTGCTACAATGCAATATCACATATTTCATATCTCCAATTGTCATTTCAGTTCTTTCAGGCATTATTTCTCCATATGGCTTATATTGCTTTACATCTTTAATTGCCTTACCATGTTTAATCATGAATTTCTTCACGTCTGTATCGTCCATCAAGTAAGTAATGCTATCATCTAATCGCTGTTGTGGCATGCAATCATACTTGCTGAGATAATATTCAATTGCGTGTTTACCAGCGACTACATAACTGAAATCCAATTCCGATAAGTTCAATTGAGATTTAATATCGCCGCCTTTAAATGTGAATGCTCTGGACATATCTACACGCTTATCAGAATAATCAACTGAGTAGTGTTTATATAACCTACAAAATCGCTCAAAATCCTTTACCCATCTGTTATTAATTGTTTCACGTGGTTCATTCTCATATGGATAACTTAGCGCTCTATGCATATCAACATACTGAATTAGTGGATTGCGAAACATCATATTGTTATAAATTAGTGCAGACTTTTTCATATCTTCAAATAAACTTTTATACGCAAATGTTATATCAGCAATGCAATCTTTATATACGAATATTTTAATAGTGCTGGGATGAATTCCAGGCAAAAGCGATATGTCAGTTAAACCACTAGAACGCAATATTTCAAATAATTCACATGCGTCATGAGCATTATCAGCGCTGAAAAAGTCGTAATCAGGTACTGCAAAATCCTCGTAAATCTTCTCGCCTTTTAATCGCAATGCAAAATCAATAACTAATCCACCTGTAATAATTAATTGCTTAGCTACAATAAAATCATGAACAATTTCATTTGCCTTCTTGCGACTATCACGATGATAATAGCGATCAACCATTATTTTTTCTGCAATTATTTCCTGATCCATTCCTTTAATTAAAAAATACATTTACTGAAATTAATAATTAGTTGATACTCGTTATTGAACGAGTGTAGTTTAGCTGCTGTATGGCCACCATTTGAAGATGTAAGCCAAGAACAAGTAAATGACGATAAGCACGATTGCTGCGATAAATCCGTGTAGGAAACCCATTTTTATAGATACGCTAAATATAAAAAAATTAACTCAATAACCACTATAATCGAAATCGGTAATTTTACCAGCAATTATTATTTTTGCTTGTTCTTTTTCTAATCCATTTGCGATTTCTCTAATTAATAAATTATAAATGACTAGCAAATTAACATTAGTATCTAACTCATTAATTTCAATTGCAATATCGAGTAATTCTTTGTCATAACTAATATTCGCATACAAATCTTCAATTGATTTACTTTCATTGGTTTTGCCATCATTAAATGCAGCAAATAAAGGCAATACTTGTGTTGTTGATCTCAGCACTACAATATCATTTATAGGATTGCAATAATCACCATTAATATCTTTGTTAGAAGCAGTAATATCTTTAACTAATCCTCTAATGAATAACACAGCTAATATACATCTGTCAGGACCAGATCCATAACTAGATGCAAAATTAATATTAGGAGATACATAAACACCTCTACCATATAAGTTGGCATTGCGAACTTTGTATTTTTCACTAGTAGGATCAAGCATTCCAAATGTGCAAATGCTATCAACTACTAATTTGCTAGTACCATGATAACCAATTTCAATGTTTGATTTATCGTCAATCATTAAACTGTAATAGAATTGCTTAAATAAGAACTGACTCATTGGTGAAATAAGAGGCACAATATTATTATACTTCTTACTCAGTGTTGAATAAGCCTTTTTAACACGCTCACCCAATAATTCATCATTTAATAAGCTAAATGCGTATTCTTGAAATTGCATCCTTATTAGTTCAATTGAAATAATCATTTTTTTATTAGCGATTCGATGTACTCATCTACTTCAGCATCTGAACCCTCATATAATCCTCTGATCTTATCTTCTTCTGTTTTAATTTCTTTTTCTATCTTTTCCATAGTGGACGAATACTCATTGCAAATATGATTAATGCTTCTTTTCATATCATCGTAATTGGCTTTTTTAGCTAATGTTGAAATTAAATATCGTCGCTGAATGTCAACATCATCAATGCTGGGATCGTTAATCTTGTATTTAATCATCTTTACGAATTTATTATATACAAACGGAAATACATCAAAAAGCATAATTACAATTTGAAATGATTTATAAATATCAGCAATCTTATAATGCTTGCATAATTCAGCACATTTGTTTTGCTGATCTTCTAGCGGTACTTCAAATCGTCTAGATTGCATAAACGAATACATATCACTCATTGTATTAGCGATTCCTTCAACATTATGTTTGCTGACCTTGTCCATCATAGCGAATGTATCATCTGAAGCAGTTTTGCGCACGTCATTCATATATTCGTAATAATTATAAATAGCTACTCTTAATTCCTTATCTTCAATTGGAAATGAATTAAATTCTTGTCTACATGGAGGATCAGATAAGATAGCATCTACGTTACCTTCAATGACTCTTTTATAATACTGCTTAAATATTGGCTTTACTGATTCTGCTACTTCTGATTTAACAAGCAAATCATCTAAATCATATAGCACATTTTTCACTGAATGATAAATCAGCGAGTTATTAGCAAGAATATTCATTTGTTCATTTTTGGACATCAATGCGTAATCGGCATCCTTAGATATCTCATCTGCTAATTTATTAAAAATAGCAACTAAAACAGCCTTTTCATTTTCCATCACATCACTGCTAATGCTGAATACCTCATCGAATGAGATAGCCATTTTATCTTGTTTTATAAATATAAATGAAAACTGTAATATAGTTTAATTGAATAAATAAATTTATAAAAAATAATATGGATATTTTTGATGCATTTGGAAGTGGTCGCAATATCTTATTGCATGGTCCATCAGGAACAGGTAAAACTTATACTATGAATGAATTAATTAGATTGGTTAAGCTGAATCACACAAATAACGAATTCAATATTGCGGCACCAACTGGTATGGCTGCTATTTTAATTGATGGTTCTACTATTCATTCGCAATTTGGCATTAGATCTTATAGAATTCCAGATGATTTGCTTGACAATTTGGAACAAACAGTTGCTGAATACGATCCTACTGCTGAATATACTGATAGTGATGGTTATTTATACGAATTGCGTATATTTATCTCTGGTATTTCTAGCAGATCGCATTTCAAAGACAGTTCACTCAAGTATTTATTCATTGATGAGATTTCTATGACTGGTGCAGTATTGCTGCTAATTATTGATAATATATTACGTAAATTAGATGCTAATAAGAAGCATTTACCTATGGGAGGTGTTCAGTGCATTTTCTCTGGTGACTTCTTTCAATTACCACCAGTTAAAGATGAGTTTTGTTGTTTTACTAAATTATGGCAACAAATGGATATTCATGTGGTTAATATGGAAGAGTCTAAGCGTTATATCGGCGATGAATCAGTAAAGCATTTTGAATTTATTTGCAGATTACGCAAAGCAAGATTAACTAGTACCGATAAGCAATTATTAACTGATCGCAAAAACGCATATATTAAAAAGGAATATGAATCGCTAAGAATTGAACCATTAATATTATGCGCTACAAATGATAAAATTGATAGTATTAATAATGAGCGATTACGCATGATTAACGATACTGAATATGTATTTAATGCAGTCGATACTAAGAATATTTTCAGATCAGGTCTCTCAGCTGATCAAATTAAAAACTGCGAAACTAATATCGATAGAACATTAGATGATATAATGCCTAAGAAGTTAAAAGTTAAAGTTGGAGCACAAATCATCTTTATTATTAACTATGACATTCAAAGCAAATTAGTGAATGGGCGAATGTGTCGAATTGAGGAGATCAGAGAAATCACTAATAGCATTGACACTGATATGGATGCCGAAATCACCGATGATAATATCTTAGATCTAATTAAAGTGGATAAAAAACCCACTAATGTTGATATTGCTGATAAAGATATTTACAAATATGAAATAGTTGTTAGCGATATTGATGGTATTAAACATGTAATTAGTCCTACTTCTAAGAGCAGTCAAACAAGAAGATTTACATGTTCAAGAACGCAATTTCCATTTAAATTAGCATGGGCAATCAGCATTCATAGATCACAAGGATTAACTCTTGATTCAGCTAAGATTGATATTTCAAATGTGTTTTGTTCTGGTCAATCATACGTAGCAATTTCGCGTGTATCTAGTGTTGATAATATCTTTATTAGTAAATATAATGCAAATAAAATCTATGCCAACAAGAAAATAATGAAGATGTTTGGTTAAAAAAATTGATTTCTTTTTTAGAATAATAAATAATTTATCAAAATGGAAGGAGAAATTCTCAGCACACTTAAAACAATTCTTAAGAAATTAGATAAACTTAATGAAGATTTTGAAGCATTGAGCAATAGACAAGCAGTTATCGATGAGAAATTAGTTCGAAATTTCCAATTAACTGATACACTTATTAACAATACTAAAACATTAATCACTCATAATCATATCCTTAATAAGTACAGCGACATTGGTAAGAAAGTCAGCATCAGAGCTGAAGCTCCTATTCCTGGCAGCGCTGTTAAAGCTAGTGGTGAAATCAACCCAAATGCTAAAGTTGAAATGGCCGATATGACTGAACCTGTTACTCAATCTAACTCTCAATCTAACTCTCAATCTAACTCTCAATCTAACTCTCAATCTGAACAGATTGAGAGAATTGAGAGAATTGAGAGAATTGAGAGAATTGAAAATACTGAGAAGATTGAACCTGAACCTGAAAAAACTGGACCTGCGCCTGAGAAAGTTGAAGCTGAAGTCGCTGAAGTTAAACCAGATCCAATCAAACAATATTTCATTGAAAAGCTAATCAGTGGGGAAGAAGTAATTACCACCAAGAATGGCAGCAAAATCGGTATTATGCGTATTGTCAGTTATTTAAAAGTTCAAGTTAGTAATCCGATTACACCTGCATCAGCTGCTGATGCATATGACACTATCGCTGATATGAGCAATAAAGGAGTAGATAAATTCAAGAGCGTTTATGAAAAGTTAATTGAGACTTATAACACCAATCACTAATGCCAGCAATTTAATTATTTTTTAATTGAAATTATAGATATAAAATAAGAATAATTGCAATGATTAGTACTCATCAGTTTAAGATTGGTAGAAATATCGCTAGTGTATCTATAAACCCTAAAGTTGTAGATGACGATATTAAGAATTCATTTATGGGTCTTCAATATGCAGGATTGGGTTTGATACAAAATTACAATGTGATAAAAATCGGTAATTTCATTCCTACAATTGGAAAAAAGTCAGTATCACAAGTACCAGTAACTGTTAATTTTGACATATTCTCTATTCCCAGCGGATTCATTATTTCAAATGCTATAGTTAGTTGGGTAAGGCGAGAAAGCAATAATATGACATTTGTATTTAGCTGCGAATTCTATGATATTGCTGGTAAATTAATACCAGCATCAGAACCAATCAAAAACAAAAAGACTACTAGTATTATCGGTACAATGGTAACTATGGGTAAAAGTGCTGAATCGCTGCAAAAGTATAACTTCTTGAAAGAAGGAGACAGAGTAAATATCGTTTGCATTATGCCATCATCAGCAGAAAGTAAGCCATATATGATGTTTAATTGTGATCTAATTGAACAAGTAGAACCTAAATACTTTAAATATGAATCATTCGATACTAGCGAATTCAGCAATTTGTTTATTAAAGATAAAGTCAATTATCCCTTATTCAGTAAACACAATATGACAAAATACGTAACTGAATTAGTTGAAGGTACTGTTTATGCAATGACTATTTATGGATTTGCTGTTGTTAATTCTGCTTCTAATTCCGTTGGTTCAACGGAATTGACAGAATCAGTAGAATCAATCGATTTCATTAAGCAAACATTAACATCAGAACAATTAACTTCAAATGGAGAATATGAGACTGCTCTTGGATTTAATACATTAGGCAAATATCTATATTACTCGCTGTATAATTGGCGATGTGCAATTGAAGGTCTGAACAAGAATTGAAAATGGAAGAAGATCAACAACTCAGTAAAGTTGATATAGAAAGATTAGTAGATAGTTATGTAAATAATAAACGTCTAAATAAAAAACAAAGAACAGAAATCAGCGAAGAGTTGTATCGCGAAATAGCAGAAAATTCAATACCAGATAATCAGTATGTAATAACAGCCGAAAAGAATAAAACAGATTTAATAATTAATTTAGAATATGTTTCAATTGAAACACTATTATGTATTTTAGATATTGCAGGTTATAATCCTCAACAATAAATAATTCTATTTTTTTAGTTATATAAATGTTACTTCATCTAGCAGTAGTCATATTGATCATATTTACTTATGCTACTTTTCTCTTTTTGATTGTTAATTGGCTAGAATATGAAAAGCTGAAAAAGGTAAAAAATACAATTAATGGATTTAGTGATATGATATTTACGAATCAACAAGAGTTACGCTAGGAGTACTACCTTCAGCAATTCTGTAAAACTCTTCTTCGTCATCACCACCATCAAAAATACCATCAAAATCAATAGCGCCTTCAAATACATTACCGAAATCGCCTTCACCAGAACCATCATAAATTTGTTCGTTATAAGCAGGATCATATACATGATTAGGATCAACTAATTGAGCATTATCCAACCCAATACTATAATTGCTGAAATCGGTCATATTATTATGATCTACTGGTCCTCCTTGTACATCAGTAAATAATGTCATGCCACCAGTAGTTTCATCATCAAAAACACTGTTAAAATTAGCTTTATCATCAAATTCATCTTCGCTATAAGTGCCACCTACACATTGCAGCTCCATCTCATCATCGCTACTTTCATGACCGCCATATGAAAAGAATCCAGGTGGTTTAGTGAGAATAGTGAATGTTCCTCTGCTTACCATTTTAAATAAGAAATATATTTTTTATTTATAATTGAATTAACAACTACTTCAATTCACTTCAATTCATTCAGTAATGCAATACTAGATTGAGCTTCTCCTAATTCAATAATTTTATCATATGTAGTATTTTTTAGATACCTCAAGCCGCTCTTATCATCCTTCCATATCTTAGAGCCGAGTTCACCATGTCTATCATTAAACGATCCTAATTCGTTAACTGAATCATTAAGATGCATTAATATTGGTAATCCTACTGATTCAATTTCAGTCATATATTCTCTTGCTGTATTTGCACTTGCTAGACTAATACCAGAAACATATAAATGACATGTGTCAATACATAATCCAACTGGAATGCTAATATTGCTGTTTTTGACCATACTACGAAGCTTCTTGCCAAATACATGCATATTAGCTGAATAATATTCACTTGGAATATGTTCAAAATAAACAATTGGCATATGAGTTATTCTCGCATTAGCATTTATAAACTTCTCAGTGCTTTTCAGCAATCGCTTAATCTCAGCAATGCAATAATCCACTTCCATATTAGCTGGTATATGAACTACATATCCCTGAAATTGCTCTTTGCATAAATATAAGTAATGCTCTCTAAATAAATAAATAGTATAACCTTTACCCAATACTATTTTGAACATAGCATGCGAATATAGCCTTGCATTTGGACACTTATGTCGCAATTCTTTTATTGATTCATGATCCCAAATAATCTCAGCTGTCTTAGTGCTTTGAGTCATTAACTGATATACTACTATTTCAGGAGTCACATCCTCTAAGTCATGCACAGCAATTCCAGTAGCCATTTAGTAAATAAGGTTTTATAATTCGAATATAAAATTAATTGATTTTTTATTGGCATCATATAATGCTTCACTTATACAGAATCATTGACGATAAAAATACTTCTAAGCCAGCATTAATAGATGGCGATACTTGTGTTGAACACATAGAAATTGCCTATATGCACGATGAAAGTACTCCTAATTCACTACTAGTCAGCTTCATTAATCCAAATAATAGCGCCAATAACATCTCAATTGAGTTCTATTTTAATGACTTCGATACGTATGTTTCCTACAAGTTCATTATAAATGGTGATGCAATTGAGAATAGATCTAAAAATGGTGGCGATATTATTTTGGCTCACATGTTAATCACATTTCTGAATAAGTATAATAGATTAAAAGATGATATCTCATGCAGAACAGTTATTAATTGTGCTGCTTCTCTAATTAAAAAACCATTATTTATTAAACGTATGTATGAAAAGATGTTTTTATAGAACTTGCATTAAGCCATCTACATCTATAACATCTAATTTTTTAATATCTGTATATAATGAATTATCGCCTTCAGGGTATTTATCAATGAAGTCGTCGTATCGCAAATCTCTAGTTGGAATATTACCAATGCTGCGATATATCTTCTCAGCGACTTCACGTTTCGATTCAAATCCCATACCAAATCCATGAAGATTGGTATTAAGGAACAACAAAAATAGTAGTAATAGTATGACTAAAACAACTACAAAAAAGATTTTCCATCCATTGCCCATTTTCTAATTGGATATTTATTTAATTCGAAATTATTTTAAATCACCAATCAAACTAACTAATTCAGTTCTTAGTGCTTTGAGGGCTTTTTCAAGAATAACATTTAATTCTTCAGCTGGTATATCAGTAAAACTCATCTTCGTGATTCCATTAATTGATTCTTTATCTGTTTTAATTACTCTATTTTTTGTTTGCATTAAGATATAGCTGTCAATTAAATGTGCGATTACACCAGAACGATCGTATGCAACATCAACTGAATAACTATCTAAGACTAACTTAATTCGTTCATCTCTATTCAAGATATCGTCTACAATTGAAATTATAATATTTAATGCTTCCGTTAATACATCATTTGCATCGCGATTATCAATGAAATGAAATTCAAACACGCCATCATAGTATTCAGTTACATCATTAGTACCGATTTCATAATGTTGCTTATATTCAGTAGTGATATATTTATGAATTGAATTAGATCCATAGCTATTATGTGTTTCGATTTTACCTGTAATTTTAATATATTTACCATATTCAATAGCACAGAAATCCATAGCATTGAAGTACTTTTTTGCTTGCTGATTAGACTTCTTATCTTCATTAAACAATTCAATATCACGAGTATTAATATACATATACATTTTACCTGTTTCTGGATTAGGATTAGGTTTACCCTTATATCTATAAAACAATTGAAATGAATCATATGGACAATCGGATGCAATGCGAACCATTCTTAATTGCTGAACTACTTTACTAGTGATGATTTTGGCTTCATCTGTAACAACATCATTTTCATTTAGAGCAAATCGCTTACATGGAATTAATTCTAACATTGTATATTTAAGCGATGATGTTAAAGCCTTGCAGAACTTGCTAATAGTAACTGATACTCGATGATCACCGACTACAGTCTCTTCAGCTGGAATACCAAACTGACTATAATCCATAATAACATCTTCAACCTTATTTATTTTTGATCCGAACATTATTTTTTATTATGGGTTATATATTCAATTAAATAAAAAACCATTAGTGGATATTCTTTAATCATAATCGCGATTCTTATTCTTTGCTTCGTCCATATAGAATTTCTCAATTGCACCTTTACCATCAAATATGTTTTCGTCATCATCAGTGAAACTGGATTCATCGCCAAACTCAGATTTGCGAGATTTAATGTTTTTGCTGTGTCTTGGCTGCCTACCATATCTGTCATCTTCGTCTTCGTCATCAAATCGCTGACGTTTTTGCTGTTTAGGTGGCGCACCACGCAATCTATCATTAACTGGATTTCTACGTATTTGTGGTATTTGAATATTGCCCCTTTTTTCGTTAAATCGCTGAGTGACTTCTTTCATATCTGGCCTAACTTCATAATCTTCACTGTCATCACCATTTTTATGTTTAACATACGCTCGCTCATCTTCGTAATCTTGATTAGTAATTGGTCTACCATCATCACCATAACCGATTTCCTCATCGATAATTCTGTCTTCAAAACTCATATTTCTATAAGGATCTTCTACATCACCATAATCATGTTGTCGCTGAGGCCTAATATTATCTTTTGCCAAAAAGAAATAAATCATATTTATATCTGTAATTACTTCACCATTACCCAATTTCAATTGAGGATATCTATCTATATCTTTCTTTATGCGTTTTACTTGACTGATCTTATGTCGCAACTGTCTATTGCCGCTATCAATCAATTCAGTTATATATTCCAAAAGTTGAATTGAATTCTTATTTTCGGCCACTAAAAGTATGTTGCTCATCCCAATTTATATTAAGTGCTTTTATATTTAATTCAAAATTATAATTATCAATAATAAATGTCAGTGATTTAGCATTTAAATACGTCAAATTGCTAGTATCAACTGGAATGCTAAAATTATCAGCATCAATAACAGTCACAGGATAATATCGCTGAATTATTGCTGGAGTAGATGAATCAATCATTATGATTCTAGTTACATAAAATCCTATTCCGGTCATTCCATGAGCTGGAGAAGTGATAGTTGTAGTTGCGCCAATTGTAAGTATTCCTTTACGATTAGCATCAGGTACAAATATATTACCTGCTTTATCTCTAATAACCATATTATAAGTATCTAGCATTTGTGGCTGAGTCATATTGAATTGCTCAACTTCCACATCATATAGCAGTTTTGCTGGATCACTGATTTGCAATTGCTGAGTAGGATAATACTTAAAATGGTAAGGATATTTACCATTGCAATAAGTAACTGGTATATTAGTAAAATAAACATATAATTCACTCATATCAACATACTGAGTTTGCGCAAGATATAGCGGCATTTTCAATTTACCAGATGAGAGTTTAATCACTGCTGAAGTAACTACATCCTTATCGCTATTACCGCTGCGAACTTTTGATCTTGCAAAATCATATTTGTAAATACCATCTTCAGTAGTATCATATGCATTGCAATGCGAAAAGTCTAAATAAACTTTAAATGGTTTGAATGCATTAAGAGTCTTATACAATCTAACTGGATCAGCATCATTAATTGCCCATTGTTTAGCTATTTCATCTACGTGAACTGGTATTTGCTTAACTTTATCAGCGACAATTCTGCTATCACGTGGAAGGTTGTAATGACCCTGACTCATAGTTGTTTGTGATCTAGGATTGTACTGATTCATGTCTGAATAACCAGCGGGATCATTATAAAGATTAGGTCTATTTTTAGTCTTTTGCCTTGAAGCCATAATAGTTTTTTATTAATTTTAAATGTCTAAATAAAAAATAACAACTTATTTGCTTGAATAATAAACAATTGCACCAAGTAATTTGCCAATACCAAATGACGATATAGAATTAATTCCATATGCGATTGTCTTGTGCAATTCTTCTGAATACAATCGCAGGTAATGAATAACTGATTCAATATCATCGTTATCAGTGTCAAAATTAATAGTTAATTTTCTATTGGTAATATGACTATCACTCAATACAAGTTTATCATTATCTCTGACAACTCTAATGATTCCACTGCTATATTTGATACCGCTGCTATTAGACATCATATTCATTTGCGATCTGAATGATCTCACTAATGCATTTTTTAGCATTTTCTTATCGATTTTACTCGTTAAAAAGTATTCCTCTAATAGAAATACACAAAATATAGGATAGTCGATATTAGCAGGTGGAATTTCTCTATATCCATAAATACTAACACCACTAGTTGAAGCAATTGATACAACACAAGCAGTAACATTATTAGTAACTTGAATACTGATATCATTAATTTCAATGATAAATGTATACAAACCATTAATGTTTATACCATTTCTGCCAATACCACTAATAATAGTGACAGTATTCCATTTGCCTTTAGAACAGTATCCCTCCATATATATTAAAATAAAAAATCAAATTAATTATTCCTGATGCTATATTTACTATTAGGCGCCAATTCACAATCAGTAAAATAACTAATATAGTTAGCTAATTGATCTATTTCTATTACATTAATATGATTAATACCATCACAGCCTATAATTGGTTCATCAAGTAATCCATCAAAAGTAACAGTGTGATTGTGACTCATACCATTTCTTTGCATTACTTCAACTAATTTGAGTATCATATCTGAATATAATAATCTGCATTCACTACAAGCGAATATCTTAGTTGTATATTGAATTATTATATTGCCGCATTCACATCTATATAAAGGGCAAAACAGCATAACTACATCAATTGGAATATCAGGGCAAATACATCTAGGACAAGTATCAGGATCATCAAATGTAATATCGCTAAATCCTAATTCTGGAAATAGCATTACATCTTCTGAATCAGCATGTTTATGGCAATCATGACAAATGGCTTTTGCATATGACTTTTCCGACAATTCCATTTTTTATTTATTACAATTATTCAATTTAAATTATAAATTATTGGATTAAAAATGTCCACTATTAAATTCATTTACGATACTAGAGAAAGAGCAATTAAAGATAACATTATTGCTGAATTCAGTAAGCCTCATACTTTTGCTGTTACAAAAGGCACTATTACGATTGAAGAGAAAACGCTACCAGTAGCTGATTATGTAATTGTTCTAGATGATAAAATAGCAGCTGTAATTGAACGCAAAACACTTAAAGATTATGCTGCTTCATTTAAGGATGGTAGAAATGCTAATAATGGCAAATTACTTAATGCTCGTACTAATTCTGGCTGTCAAATATATTATATTGTTGAAGGCGCTAGTAATCCTGATTATACTACTGAATATGCAGGTATCAAATATCAAAACATATTAATTAGTACTTATGGATTAATGACTAGAGATAATATTCATGTTATTAGAACTGTTGATCCTACTCATACATGCAAATCGCTGAAAATGCTATGCGAATCATATTTGCGAAACGCAGATGAAGCAAGAAAGGAAGAACGTTCAGCTGCTTTTAGTGCTGATTCAGCTAAAGAGATAGAACCAACTGATCCTGAAGTCGCTATACCAGCAAGATCAGAAATCTCATTTGAAGAAACATTATCAGCTGCTAATTTCACACCAGAAGAGAAACTCAAAATATGCAGAGTGAAATCATGGGCTACTATTAATAAAGTAGGTCAGCCAACAGCAGCTATAGTCGCCACACAGTTTAAGCTATCTGATTGGATATTAGGTAATTTAGATGAAGAAAAAGTAAACAATTTTACTTTTAATGGTAGACGCAATAATAATTTAATAACAGCATTGTCAAAAAGACCAAACTTAGAAATGCAAATTAAGATCTTATCTGAAATGATGGGATTTTCATCTGCATCGGCTGCTGACTTACTTAACCAATATTCACTTGAAGATTTGCTGTTGGATCGCGATTACAGCCATGTAAGATATGGTAAACGCGGTACTAGATTAACCGCTGATAAAATAAATAAAATAAAAAACTATTTGTCTAATTTAAATTCTTAATCCAGCTTTCTCCTCTTTACAAACAGCGGTCTGTGATATACAGGATTCTCAATTCTCTTTATGCCAATTTTTGACTGCTCACCGAACATACTCATTACTGTTTGTGGAGTCTTATTGTCAAAACTAACACCTTCTAACTTGCTCATGAAAATCCTAGCCCTTGCAGCAATATCATAGAACATGAGAGCTGTTGTATTGATCAAATGCCTAAATGATACAATTTCATGATAGATCGCACTATTGGCTTGATCAATATCAACACCTCTGAGTTCACGTAATTGCGATCTATCAGTAATGCCGATATCTTTAAGAGCACGAAGCTTGTAGAATGTCATTCTAACAAAATCATTGCCAAGATCATCAACAGTGACTACTGTCATACACATAACCTTAATTATTGTGTCAAATGTTTCACATACGCGCAAGTAATATTCTCCAAAGTTATCATGAGGAGTAGATATTAATTGCGAAATAGGAACAGTCGCATTGCAATTAATGCCATCTTCAGGAGAAATATAAGAGAATTTAGCAATCTCATAATTGCTTTCGATATCAAAGCTACACTTTAGTGATTCAGTGCCAACTTCGTATTTATCCTTGAATGATTTGACAAGCAATACAATTGCATCGAGATCAAATTCATTAAGATCTTTATAAATCATTCTGCTGTATACACGACTTCCATTTGCAATTTCTACTTCAATTGAATCCACATGCAGAATGATTCTGCCTTCTATTCTTGATTCATCGTTTCTGATGACTGTCAATAAGCAATTGAAAATACTTGCAAATCTAAAAGTTGAAGAACTGATTTTGTACAGTTTTGGACAACTACTTGGTGATGAGGTCGATCTACCATAATCATAAACTATTTTGTTATTGTTGAATAGCTTTTCCTTCATACCAAAGATATTGTTTAATTTTTCACTGCCTTCACCAATAAACATAATTCTGTAAAATCCCATATTGCTGATTTCGAGATTTACACCTTTTCCATTGTATCTAAGATCAATTGGAAATACATGAGAGATAATCTCAATAATAGGAATAACGTCTTGTGGTAATGGTAATATTAAATGGTTAACGCTAACATTACCGATATCTGCTAATAATTCTTCTACTACTTTATCAGTGCTCATATTGCTACTATGCTACATAATCCACATAAAAAATCAATTTTTTAATCTACTTCATATATGTTAGTGAAAACAGGTACTAAATACTGTTTTACGTTTTCATCAGCGTTTATGTATAAATTAATTACACATAATGCTTCGTCAATACCATCTTCATTGCATTTGATATAGTAAATACCAACATCATTAAAGCATATTTCAGCTGATACTAAATCATCATCTTCAATATTTGGCATTTTATGCTCTTCAACTAATTCACCATTTCGCTCATAATAGCTGGTTATTTTGATTGTTCGCAGTGATCTACTGATTTGCTCAAATCGCTTAGTTATTTGCATATCAACCTTAATGCCACATGATTTAAAATACAGATAGAATTTCAGCTTTATCTTAGGTATATTCACTGCGATATATGGATCTTTATCAATGATACTTTTATTAGGCAGCAACATATTAATGCCATTCTTATTATAAGTATGTACATGAGTATGATCTAGATTAATATATTCTTGAATTGCTTCATATGCGTCTTCTGCTGATTCAACAATATCGAATGACTTATAAGCACCAGTGATAAAGATGCTGATTTGCTTATAGCCTAATACAATATCGAATATTAATGGGGCCTTTGATTCGGGTTGATGTACATATCTAACATTAACTGAATCGCTAATACGCAAAGTACCAGATTTTATTTCCGATATTCTCAAATCTTTAATTGGAATTAATCTACGCGAGTCAAGTGACAAATAATGCTCATCTAATTCAAGCAATTTGTTTAACCTTGTGCAAGTAGTACTAACGCTAAAATAGCCATCAACCCCAGTCGCTGTTGCCTTGATCGCATTGATAGATAGGCAGAATAAGCCTAATTGGACTTTACCTCCTGATTCCATATTGATCAGGGAAAAAAATCAAATTTTACTGAATATTTAGACTGCTACGGTAACTAATCCATTTAGAATTAAATAACCATCAGCAGTAGTTACATCAACTGCAGCACAGGATGGCAAAGTCACAGTTACATCATAAATCAATTCAATGCCATCAAAATAAGTACCATCAGGCTGAGATAGTGCATAATTAACCATTTCAAAATACTCATTAAAGCTCATCATTTTAAATGATCTGTAAAGGGTGTCTAGCGTAAGTGATCTCATCAGTAATTTAGGATCGTAGTAGTATATATCTCTAGTTGTACCGTTGCATGAAGTGGTGCCGTATAATTGCATATTAGCGCTGTTAAATACACCTAAATGTGTTTGGATGTCATTAGTGTCAATCTCTGGAACCCGATAATCAATAGTTAATAGCGTTCCTACATAGCTTGAAGTAGTCAGCGATTTAATTTCAAATGTTGTTGCTGTTGGATCAATTGCAACCCATCTAAGTAATTCATTAACAGCATAAGGATTGAAACTACTGCTATATAACGTATCTTCATTAAAGATTTGCCCAATAGCGATATACGGTGCTTCAAGAGTAGTAGTCGATAATCCAGTAATAGTGGTAGTGCCAAACGGACTTTGCACTACATCGCCAATCACTAATGTATTTATATCTTTATATTCGTATAAATTAGTGACAGTATTTAGCGTTAAGACTTCATGATCAGCCTTCATAGCGTATTCATAAGTGGTAGTTGTTCCATAGAAGCAATTTCCATCATATACAGAGATAGTATAGTTGACAGCTACTTCTTCGCAGAAAATGGTGGCATCGGCGACAGCAAATAATGCTAAAACCAATACTAAATGCGATACTTTCAGCATTTTTTAATATAAAAACATATATATTCAAATAATAAATTGAATTTTTCAGCTCTTATGTTCGATTGCTTAGTCTTATCTATCAATTGAACTTGTGATCATGTCTGCCGGTAAAGTACCTAAAAACCCTGAAATCGTCACCCAAAATGAAGATGGTTCTGTAACCACTCATTCATTTAAAGTTACTGATGACGCTCTTGTTGTTAGTATTCACACCGTCTTCCGTATCAAATCTGATACTGAAGAGAACGATGTAGTCACCTACTACGAATCCGCTGCTGAGTTTACCACTGTGATCGAAATCACTGGTAATTTGGTAATTAAGATTACCAAGTCCTACAAATCACCTCAAAAGACTATCGAAACTATTGAGGAGTTTGGTCGTCGCATGCATCCAACTATGCACAAAAGCGCCACGGTCAACACCAACTTTTGGGTCATCGAGCTCAGAAGGGGAGCTATGTTGGTCAAGTTAAGCAATCGCAAGGTTGTATTTAACACTGGAGCTGAAAAGCTTCAACCCTTGATTGAAGCTGCTGTTGCTGTTTGCAATGGTGGTGTCGATGATGAGTACATCATCTTCGACAAAGTCAATGAGCTGGCAATGTTCCTATTTACTAGCCAACTCCATCGAAATGGAGGAAACGACTGGCTGAAACTCCAAATCTAAAACTTTCACTTTCCGCTTTTCATTTTTGCATTCGCTTTTTACTTTTTGCTTTTATTTTTTTATTTAAATGTTTAATTGCGAAAAAGAAAGATGCATCAAATTAAAATAAGCGGATATATTAGAGAAGGTGAATATGACAATGATAAAATGACACTTAATTCATATAATATTGATAAGCTAAAAAACATAATTGATACATATGGAGAGTTGACATTCGTGCCATTTATCGGCAAACAAGGCGTTAAAGTAAAAGCAGGTAAATTAAAATCCATTGCTGCTATTCATGGACAATCAGTGTCTGAATACATAACTGCCAATTACACTGATAGAAATGTAAATATAGTCGCTAATATCAGAAAGAATAAATTTAAAAACTCCACATCTATATCGCTGATATTGCAATCAATTGAAATTGACTAAATTGCTAAAAAATCAGTTTTTTATTTTGATTTTTGTGTATTTTCGAGTGATTAGTGATTGGATTAACCAAATCGCTTGGAATACAACGCTTCAGCAATCAGATCATGGACAAAGCTAAAGTCCATATCAACTTCATGGCTGTGTGGGATATCGTTGTAGACCGATGAGAACGAAATCACAGATGAACGGGTTGAACACTCTGAATAATATTCAGTGCAATCTGAATAATATTCAGATTGATCTGAATAGCATTCAGAACTATCTGAATACTCAGACTGTTCAGATTGCTCAGATTGCTCATCTTCCGATTCGTCGCGAGTGAAATAGCCGCCATAGCTGTAATGCTTGCTGTATGTTTCACAGTTGTAGCAAACAAGATCAATACTGCTGTTGCATCCACATTCATCCCAAGAAGTAGCGTATTCAATGTCAATGAATCCGTCTTGGTCAACTGACGTGCTCGCATCCAACATGCAAATCAGTTGCAATGTGTATTCGCAAATAGCGCTAGTCACAACTAGTCGCTTGCCGTTATAGTGGGTGCCATAAAGTTTGTCCTTGATAGTTGTGATCCAAGCTTCGATAATCCATGCATTGCTGTCGCAGATATCTGCTCTGATTAACAATCTATCATCAGTTTCAGCATTAGTATTTACACTAATGATGATTTCAGTGGGAATACCGTGATAGGTATAGTATGCAGCAAAACCACCAGGCAACTTGACATACTTCACTGAGTCGGGTTCGTAGGTGTTTGCTAATTCAGTCAGGCTGAATCGCTTGGTAAATTGACTCTTAGCGCATGGTGCGATAAAAGTAGTTGGTCCTTCATATTCAGATTGAAAGACGTGTTCGCCATCAGTTACTTCTACCTTTTCAGGTAAAGGGTTGAAAATTGTACAGTCGCTCATATGATACGGTTGTGTACGATAAATGCTGAAAAAATCAAAAATTTCAATTAGCTCTTTTAACGCGAGGCTTGATCCGGCCGATCTCATCTTGGCCATTCGCGATAACTGCTTCCACAATGCGAGCAGCGAATCCACCCTCAATATTGTCTTGATGCAGTTCTCGAACAGGAGGATTATTATCAGTATCTCTATACATCGGTTCTTGTACATAAATGAATTGCTCCTGATAGACAGAAATCAGCGCCATTAAGTCAGGATAAATGTCAGGTTCGTGCTCGATCCAGCCACCTAATGCTTTTTGACTCTCCTCCAAATAAGCCAAACTCTCAATGCTAGCTCCATATAAGACAGCCGTAACGACTGACCAAGCGACAATCCCATCTTCTGTTTCGTGTTCGTAGTCAGCATCATAGTGAAAGTGCTCTTCTTCATCTTCTTCATCAGACTCGAATTCTCTTTCTTCAGAATCATATATTTCGTCGTAATACTCATCTGATTCGGGTTCGGGGGTTTTTTCCATTCCACACTTGCAAAGACATATTTCAGCTGAAATAGATAGCACTCTTGGACCATCCAGATGTTGTCCAGCTACCCAAATAGCAGGATCGGTAATGTTGTAAAGGATGTTAAAAATTTGGATAGATCCATCGTCACCACAAGAGAATGATAATATGCAATTATCAACAGCAATAGCACTGCTGAATACATTATTATAGCTTCTCTCACAGTTACACACTGTGAATCTTTTAGGAATGCGATCGAATATTTCTTGATGGAATTCAATCCCATTTAATTCGTGAATCTCTCGGACTCGTTCAATAAGGCTAGTGATGTCGGTCATACTTGCCATTAGCGATTAAAAAAATCAAATTAATGCTTAGCATCTGAACGATATTGGCAAAACAACTTTGGTAAAATAGTCGCTGATATGGTCATTAATAGCATCTATTGTCTGTGAATGCTTAGGATTGATCTCCTTAATATAGTAAAACACTTTCATACTATCATACAGAGAACTGAGCTTGTTATCATGAATGTAATAATCAGATGAATATATGCCAAATTTTCTACCACGAACAATCAGCTTGTAATGGTCTACATTATAAACTGTCTTCTCTTTTTTCTGCATGTCAACTATTACAATCTGTGAATGATAATAATCTGGTATTTTATATTCACCTATTATAATCCTATAAAACAACACATAATTGCTGGGAATATTAACACCACAAGCGCTAAGATATCTATTCATTCTAATATACCATTCTAGACCTAGCGAATTATTGAAATAGTAAACATAACCAGTATCTAAATAAGTGCTTACAGGTCTTAATATATTTACGTCATTATTGCATAATGCGCTTTTCCCTTCTGGATTAGCATAGACAATACGACTTAAATACTCATCAAGTGTAATGTTGGGGAATAGAAGATCTAATTCCATATATAGGATTGAAATTAATCAATTTAATTTGGTTAGATAACCAAATTGTTTGGTTAGATAACCAAATTGTTTGTTTAGATAACCAAATTCTTAATCAGCTAATCAAACAATTTGGTTATCTAACCAAATTAAATTGATTAATTAACCCAATATATATGGCTAGACAGTTCAGAGATATCGTTGCTAATATTTGCAAAAATTCAGCAGTAGTTAATCGCAGTTTGAGTGCACAAGATTATACAGATATCGATACACTAATAAATAGGGGTTCTTTATATAGAGTTGATGATGGCGAATTTACTAGCGTAACTGTATCAGTGCTATTAAATAAGTTCTTATTCAAACGCAATATTAACTTTGATAGTGATTTACTGATTGCATTAAGAATTGATATTGTTCCTCAATCATATGAAGATTATCTACGCAATCTGAGTGATGTGGGATTGACCTTTATTGCCCCAACATTTCAAGAATACAAGAATGGACAATTAGAATATGATACAATTCCTAAAATAGTATATTACAAATGCGTTAATGGAGTGGCTTTAACATCAGTTAGTCGAGAAATACTAATTGATAAATGTCGAATGTATAATACTTTCCTGGGTTACTCTAGTCACTTAGAAACTCATCTACATTACTATAATTACTGTATTCGCAATAACATTGAAAAAGATATTAATTCAACTAGAACATTCAATAAAGAATTAAATGATTTAGTTAATAGTTACATCTCTTTACTAAGATACATTTAAATATAATAATTAATTACTCTATTTTTTATACCTAATATCACCCCACACTCACCCCACACTCACCCCACACTCACCCCACACTCACACTCACACTCACCCCACACATAAATAATCTTTTTCAATTAGAGTTATCTTTTGGTTTTACTTTCTTAATGAGTCCGATACGAAACCAATACTTACCCAATTCATCGAGTACTTATCCAATACTCATCCATATGGGCCCGACTCTTACCCAATATATTGGGTATTGACCCAATATATTGAGTATTGCCTCATCACTCAAATTCTCATAATTGCAAATTCAGGTGTTTCAGTCATCTCGCCCCCAATACTCATTAAACACGAAACCATTACAAAACCGATTCGGGCCAATCATACTCGACATGTCGAATATTTCCCCGAACCCCACCCATAATAGGCCTGCTATGTATTAATACGAAACCATATACAAAAAATAATCTTTTTCAATTAGAGTTATCTTTTGGTTTTACTTTCTTAATGAGTCTGATACGCACTCAATATATTGAGTGCTTACTCAATTCATTGAGTGCTTACTCAATATGATAAGTGCTTACCAATACAAAACTGGTGTGTGTTCATATGGGACTGACTCATACTCGACATGTCGAGTGCTGACTCATCATCGAAATTCCCATAATTGGGAATTCAGGTGTTTTAGTCATCTTGCGCCCACTTCCGGCCCACTTCCAACCCATCCATATCCAACACGTCGAGTCAACACCCATAATAGGCCTATAATATATTAATACGAAACCATATACAAAAAATAATCTTTTTCAATTAGAGTTATCTTTTGGTTTTACTTTCTTAATGAGTCTGATACGAAACCAATACGCACTCAATATATTGAGTGCTTACTTAATTCATTGAGTACTTACTAATACAAAACTGTTATGTGTTCGTGTGGACCCGACTCGCACTCAACATGTTGAGTGCTGACCCAATATGTTGAGTGCTGACCCAATATGTTGAGTGCTGACCCAATATGTTGAGTGTCGCCTCACTCCAACCCATCTCTAACTCAGTATGAGTCTGCACATAAAAAATAATCTTTTTCAATTAGAGTTATCTTTTGGTTTTACTTTCTTAATGGGTCTGATACAGATCCGATACGCACTCAATATATTGAGTGCTTACTCAATTCATTGAGTACTTACCCAATACGAAACCGATACTGAACCAACTCGACAAGTACTTACTAATACAAAACTGATATTCACCTAATTGGACCCGACTCGCGCTCAACATGTTGAGTGTCGACCCAATATATTGAGTACTGACCCAATATGTCGAGTGCTGACTCATCATCGAAATTCTCATAATTAGAGTTTTAGGTATCTCGATCATCTTGTCCCCACTTCCTACCATCTCCAACTCAGTATGAGTCTGCACATAAAAAATAATCTTTTTCAATTAGAGTTATCTTTTGGTTTTACTTTCTTAATGGGTCTGATACGAAACCAATACGAAACCGATACTGAACCAACTCGACAAGTACTTACTAATACAAAACTGTTATGTGTCCATATGGGCCCGACTCGCACTCGACATGTCGAGTATTGACCCAATATATTGGGTGCTGCCTCATCATCGAAATTCTCAATTATGGGAATTCAGGTGTTTCAGCACTTTTGCCCCAATTCACATCCGATACATACTCAATACTGACTCGATACGGATCCGATACTCACCCGATACTCACTAATACAAAACTGTTATGTGTTCATAAGGGCCGACTTGTCCTCACTACCCAAAACTTCAATTATGGGAATTTATGTGTTTCAGTCATTTTGCCCCCAATACGTGTCCGATACATACTCAATAAGTTGAGTACTTACTCGATATAAAACTGATATTCACCTAATTGGGCCGACTTGTTCTCATCATCGAAATTCTCAATTATGGGAATTCAGGTGTTTCAGTCATTTTGCCCCCAATACTTGTCTGATACTTGTCTGATACGGATCCGATACTCACCCGATACGCATCCGATTCGCATCCGATACTCACTAATACAAAACTGTTATGTGTTCATAAGGGCCGACTTGTCCTCATCATCGAAATTCTCAATTATGGGAATTTGGGGTTTTTGCTCGATTCGCATCCGATACATGTCTGATACGTGCCCGATAAGTTGAGTACTTACTCGATACGGACTCGATACGGACTCGATACGCATCCGATACTCACTAATACTCATCAATATTGACTAATATCAGTGACTAATCGGTCAAATTGGGTTGCAAAAACTAGAAATAATTCAGAATCAGGATCAAATTGGGAAAAACTAAGAATAATTCGAGAGAGTGAGGACCGATTTGGGGCAGAATTAATAAAAAAATAAGAGTTTATCGCCATATATAAGTGAAATGACGGAAGGTAGTATCAGCTGCCTGTTGTCTAAGTTAGTATATTAATATTTAGGCAGCTGATACTACCTTCCGTCATTTCACTTATATATGGCGATAAACTCTTATTTTTTTATTAATTCTGCCCCAAATCGGTCCTCACTCTCTCGAATTATTCTTA